>Ga0315906_10000366_pt1 | contig 72604 bp, 49 predicted proteins | sample LakEriMetagenome_4_FD_203526 | JGI IMG/M metagenome (GOLD analysis project Ga0315906, IMG submission 203526) | Freshwater fungal communities from buoy surface, Lake Erie, Ohio, United States - Buoy 2 MA122 | ecosystem: Environmental > Aquatic > Freshwater > Lake > Lake biofilm | place: USA... | reverse complement strand
AAACTTCAGCTTCCCTTTGGTAAATGTTTCCAAGTACCTGTAAGCTGAAACCCAATTGTCGTGATTGCTGGCCTTCCTTTTATCGGTCAGCTTTTTGAAATACTCAACAAAGTTCTGCTGGCTCTTTTCCCTTGCCTTAAGCCTTTCCTTTTCAAAGGCGGTGTAAATCTCAGGTTTGTTCAAGTCGTTTTCTCTCTTTTGCCGTATCATTTCGGCAAGTCTTAACTGCTCTTTGTTGTGGTTTTTGTCAATCGGGTTTTTGGCATTTTCAAATAGGTATATTCCTAAAAACTCCCTTCGGGTTGGTTCGCCTGTTTCGGAGTGTGGAATAGGTGGGTAAAAATCCAAGTAGAGGCTTTGCCTTTTTCCTGAAATCGCTTTTTTTCTTAGTTTAACTTTTACTGCCATTGTCTTTTAAGCTGTGTGTTTTAATTCAAATATTTTATCAATTGCCGTTTTGGGAACATAAGCAAACCAGCCTTTCCTTACTTTGGGTATGCTATTCCTTTTGATTAGCTCCCATAATGCCTTGTCTGAAATCCCGTATTTTTCCCTTACTTCTTTAGTGGTATAGCAGTCTGAAAAATTCAATTCCTTTTTTGGCTTTTTTGTAATGATAGGGGAGGGGAGTGGCTGTTCAAAAAGTTTTTCAATATTGGAACGCTTCACCCTTGTAATTCTTTGCCCGAAGTTCACGGCATAAATTGTTCCCTCTGAAATTTGTCTGTACGCTGAACGCAAAGAGCAGTTGAGCAGTTGGGCGACCTCCCTAACAGTCAAGTATTCTTTTGCGTTGAGCTGTTCAATTTGGTGGTTCTTTGTTTTCCGTGTCTGCTGGTTGCTTGCTTCAATCTTTTCAGACTTCAGCTTGTCTTTATATGATTGGCTGTTGCACCTCTTTGAACAGTACATCGTGGTGGTGGTTCGGGCGGTGAAATCCGTTCCACAATGCTGGCAAATACGCTGTACCCTAATATTCGAAGCCATAAGATTACTTAAGTGTAATTAAGTGTCGTTAAGTGCCAATAAGTGCCAAATTTTAGGGGCAATTAACCCCTGAATTTTGTACCTCGCCTTTGAGGTACAACGAAGGTACAAATATTCCCAAAAGAAAAGGGGAACAAACCGCCAACAAACAAATAAGATAAATTATTTAATAGTCCTGAAAAATAGGACTTTATGCCCTTTTATTACTTTTTTGATATTGGGTTGTTTTGCTCGGTTACTTTCCGATACAAAACTTGCTAAAAATAGACTCTAGCAAATCGTCGGTGGTGATGGCTCCTGATATTTCACCCAAATGCATTAACGCTGTACGAATGTCAATTGCAACTAAGTCTGTGGCCAGTCCATTAACTAATCCGTTTCTTGCATTTTGCAACGCGGCATGCGTTTTATCAATCGACTCCTTGTGGCGTATGTTGGTGAGAATGGTTTGGTTTTGGGATGATAGGTTCTCCGTCGTAAAAGAACCAATCCATTCCATCAATTCGTTGATACCAATGTGATTTTTAGCGGATATGAAGATCACATCACCCACCACTTCGTACTCTTTTTTTAGAAAATCGGTGTTGTAACGATCCGACTTGTTAGCAGTTGGAATCATTATGTGTGGGCTGTCTCCCTTCGAATTTCTGATTTCATTCAGGATGACTTTAAGCTCTTCTGGATTGGTCTCCGATGGATCGAAAAGGTATATGATGATGGATGCCTCTCGCATCTTATCGAAACTACGGCCAACGCCGATGCGCTCGATTTCATCCGTTGCATTTCTGATTCCGGCCGTATCAATGAATCTGTACTTGATGCCATTTATTACGATTTCCTCTTCAATGGTGTCGCGGGTGGTGCCAGCTATATCGCTTACAATAGCTCGTTCTTCATTCAGGATCAAATTCAACAAAGTTGATTTTCCCGTGTTGGGCTTTCCGGTTAATGCCACAGGAATCCCAGACTTTATAACATTTCCCGATTCAAAGGATGCCGACAAGGATTGCATCCTCAACGAAGCTTCATCCAATAATTGTATGAGTCTGGTGCGGTCTGCGAATTCAACATCCTCCTCCGAGAAATCGAGCTCCAGCTCCAACAACGATGCAAACTCGATGAGTTTCTCACGAAGCAGTTGGATTTCATTGGAAAAACCACCACGCATTTGGTTAATGGCCAAACGATGCGATCCTGATGAATCGGCGGCAATCACATCGGCCACAGCCTCCGCCTCCGTCAAATCCATCTTGCCATTCATGAAGGCCCGTAGCGTGAATTCTCCAGGCTCTGCACTTCGGGCGCCGTTCCGGATAAGCAAATCCAATATGCGCTGTTGAATGTATGTAGAGCCATGACAGGAAAACTCAACGGTATCTTCACCCGTAAATGAGCGAGGACCTTTAAGAACCAAGGCCAGCACCTCATCAACAACCTCATCCGATTCGCGAATGGTGCCGAACAAGGCCGAATGGCTTTGTGCCAAAGCAAGGGTTTTCCCTTTTCCGGATTGAAATACGCGGTCACAAATGGCAAAAGCGTCTTTACCCGAAACGCGGATTACAGCGATTGCACCAACCCCAGGGGCAGTGGCAATGGCGGCAATAGTGTGCTCGGAGCGGGATAAAGGCGATTCCATACCTGCAAATTTAACCCACTTGGGCTACAATGCCCTCGAATTCGTACTTTTGCACAGTCTTTTTAGTAGGGTATTATAAATCCTATGTAAATCGCACATCGTCAATTGTAAATCGTAAATCGTCAATCTCCTTATGTCTGTTTTAGTCAATAAAGATTCCCGAATCGTTGTACAAGGTTTTACCGGCAACGAGGGTACCTTCCATGCTTCTCAAATGATTGAATATGGAACGAATGTGATTGGTGGGGTTACTCCTGGTAAAGGTGGAACCACCCATCTCGACAAGCCTGTATTCAATACGGTTGCTGATGCTGTGAAGCAGGCTGGTGCAAATGTTTCCATCATTTTTGTGCCTCCTGCGTTTGCCGCAGACGCTATCATGGAAGCGGCAGAAGCCGGCATTGGATTGGTGGTTTGTATCACCGAGGGAATTCCAACCAAAGACATGATTACGGTTAAGGAATACCTACAAGATCGAAATACTGTACTCGTTGGTCCCAATTGCCCAGGAGTGATTACCCCCGGAGAAGCGAAGGTTGGAATCATGCCCGGCTTTGTTTTCAAAAAGGGGCGCATCGGTATCGTATCCAAATCGGGTACATTGACATACGAAGCCGCCGATCAAGTGGTCAAGGCGGGTATGGGCATCTCCACCGCCATTGGTATAGGAGGAGACCCCATTATTGGCACCACCACCCTGGAGGCCGTTAAGTTATTTATGGCAGATCCCGATACAGATGGAATCATTATGATTGGTGAGATTGGCGGATCGTTGGAAGCCGAAGCAGCCCGTTGGATCAAAGACAACAATAAAAAGCCGGTGGTTGGGTTCATTGCAGGGCAAACAGCCCCTCCCGGCCGAAGAATGGGTCACGCAGGTGCCATCATAGGTGGTGCCGACGATACTGCAGCTGCCAAAATGAAAATAATGTCTGAATGCGGAATTACCGTAGTGGATTCGCCTGCAGTCATTGGACAGACTATGGCGAAAGTATTATCCAAGTAAATCAAAATACCCAATTAATAGAAAAGCCCCTCCAAATCGGAGGGGCTTTTCTGTTGTATCTTTAGTGGAGGGACTTACTTCGTAAACTTATAGGAAACACCCAGATTCAAACCTATAAATGCACGGTTGGTTTTAGCATATGAAAATTCATCCGGACCAATACCAGTTGTTCCAGCATCTTCAAAATGTGCTGCATAAGTAAGTTCCGAAATCTGAGAATCGTCTTTTAAATCAGCAACATTAAGATCCTCCAAGCTATCATATTGTTTAGTAACATCCGTGAATCCATATCCCAATCTAAGACCTGTAGTAATGTATATATTTTCAGATACATCAAAGTCGGCACCAAACCCGAATACCAGAGCCACATTGGTGCTGTTGTAACTAGCATCGAAAGATTTTCCGGTGTAATTATCATCTAGTGGATCACCATTTGAATCAAATAATTCATAGTCGTTTGAGTTTCCTCCTAAAAAACCAAACTGGGGACCTATTTCGAAGTAGGATCCACCAGCTGTAGTTAATCTAAAAAGCAATGGAATATCTATATAACTAAGGCTGGTACGGGCCTCCAAAGTTTGATTTGAGTTTTCAAATTCACCCGTAAATTTCTGATTGTGCTTAGAGATAAAATTAATTCCAAGCGACATACCTAATTTTTCATTGAAAGAGTAGATACCTTCAATGCCGAAACGGCCGCCAAATGTAGATGCCACATCCAATTCATCGTTAGCATCGAATACATTTTCATTTAGTAACCAAGTCGAATTAACACCACCTGTTAAACCAACTCGAAAACTTTGTGCTTGAGTTGTTAGGGTGAGGAATGCAATGGATAATGTCAGTAAGGCTTTTTTCATACGGGCTGTTTTTATATTGTGTTTATATTTGATGACAAAATTAAAATAATCGGCCTAAAGTCCTACACGAGCCGTTTTTATGTAATTAAATAACTGAAAACCAAATATATAAATCAATGAAATTATTGGAAAACAAGGTCTGTTTGGTAACGGGCGCATCCCGAGGTATCGGAAGGGCCATAGCGCAAAGCATGGCCGAACATGGAGCCTCGGTAGCATTTACCTATCTATCTTCTCCCGAAAAAGCTAAAGCTCTCGAGGATGAACTGGCTGCAAACGGAGTTAAAGTGAAAGGGTACCAGTCGGACGCATCCGACTACCAAGCTGCAGAAAAACTCATCGCTGATGTGATGAACGACTTCGGTCGCATCGATGTGGTAGTGAACAATGCCGGTATCACCCGCGACAACTTGCTGATGCGCATGTCGGAGGAAAGCTTCAACGAAGTCATCAAAACCAATCTGAACTCGGTTTTCAACATCACCAAGGCTGTTCAAAAACCCATGCTGAAAGAGCGAAAGGGCTCCATCATCAACATGACCTCCGTTGTTGGCGTTAAAGGAAATGCCGGACAAGCTAATTATGCCGCCTCCAAAGCGGGCATCATTGGCTTCACCAAATCTATAGCACTCGAGCTGGGCTCACGCAATATCCGATGCAATGCGATTGCCCCTGGTTTCATTGAAACCGAAATGACCGATGTGCTTAATCCGGATGTGGTTCAACAATGGCGCGAAGCCATACCCTTGAAAAGAGGCGGAACCCCAAAAGATGTTGCCGACTTGGTTGTGTTTTTGGCGTCTGACATGTCTGCGTACATTACCGGACAAGTGATTCATGTGAATGGTGGCATGTTGACCTAAACACCTTCGTTCATCTTCTCAAATTTTAGAATACGAATCAATTTCATATTCATCCAAATTAACCTATGAAAGCAAAATCCATACTTCTTCTGCTATTCTTGTTAGCAGTCGGTTTCGCGGTGCACGCGGATAAAATCCTTCCTTATCAAATAATACAAAAAAAGCTTCCTAACGGACTTAATGTGGTTACCGTTCCATTTCCGAGCCCAGGCGTGGCATCGTTTCATATCGTGGTTCGTGTAGGCTCCAGAGATGAAGTTGAAAAAGGGAAAACGGGATTTGCCCATTTCTTTGAACACATGATGTTCAGAGGCACTGAGAAGTATAGCAAGGAATTGTACTCGGATGCGTTGAAGGCGACAGGTGCCTCAGCCAATGCAAACACATCCCTCGATCGCACCGTTTACCACATGACCGGTAGCGCCAAATACCTCGAGAAAATGTTCGAGTTGGAAGCTGACCGCTTTATGAACCTGAAGTACTCTGTACAAGACTTCAAGACCGAAGCGGGTGCTGTCAAAGGAGAGTACACCAAAAACAATGCATCTCCATACACAAGGCTTTACGAAGCCGTCAATAATACGGCCTTCGACAAGCATACCTACAAGCATACCACTATGGGTTTTTTTGAAGATATTGTGGCTATGCCCGACCAATATGATTTTTCATTGGAGTTCTTTGACCGATATTACCGTCCAGAGTATTGTACAATCATTGTAGTTGGAGATGTTGATCCTGGTCAAGTAAACTCATTGGCCATGACTTATTTTGGTGATTGGAAAAAGGGCAGTTACACCCAATCTATACCCGTTGAACCAGCACCCACTGCCACCCGCACCGTCAATGTAAAGGCCGAGAAATTCCCTCCATATCTCGATTTGAAATTCCGAGGTCCCGCTTTCTCCACCCAGAATAACGATTATCAAGCTTTGGTCTTGCTCGGACAATTACTGTCATCGGAGAAATCCGAATTGCACAAGCAACTGGTTATGGAAGAGCGTACAGCAAGAAGTTTGTCGGGTGGAATATTTCCAACCAGAGATCCATATCTGTTCAGCTTGAGTGCATCACTCACCAATGCAGCCGACTTCCCCAAAGTCAAAAAACGCATGTTGGATGCCATATCGAAATTCCAAACAAATGCCGTCTCGGAATCTGAGCTCAATGCTGCCAAGGAGCGCGTAAAGTACTCTTTTGCATTGGCCATGGACAACCCCGATGCCATAGCAAACTCCCTGGGACAATTTACTTGGCTCACCGGAGATCCCGAGTCATTGAATGCATCATATGCCATTCTTCAATCCGTTACCGCTGATGATATTATGCGCGTAGCTAAAAAGTATTTGGTGTCTAAGGGCATGACCATAGGCACCATCAGTCCTGTTGATAATCCAGTTTTAGACTGATTTGCAAAAACCAAACGAAATGAAAATTCGCATACTCTTCACACTGTTTATTGTCTCCATTGGCGCCGCCTACGGTTCTCAACCATTCGAGACAGTCAAGTTGCAAAACGAAAAATCCGATAAGATCGTGGTCAAAATGATGTTCACAAACGGCAGTGCTTCCGATCCTGTGGGCAAAGATGGATTGACCCAGCTAACTGCAAGCCTGATGACTGAGGGTGGTACGGGCAAATATGCTGCGTCAGATATCAAATCCATGACTTATCCGTGGGCATCGCGATGGTATTCCACCGTCGACAAAGAGGTGACTGTTTTCACATTTGAGTTTCATAAGGATCATGCTGACCGGATGCTGCCTTTGATGGTCGGATTGATAGTTAATCCGTCTTTTGCGGAAGCGGACTACAAGAGGATCAAATCCAACCAGGAGAACTACATCAACGAAGTTATCCGCTCCTCTTCGGACGAGGATTTAAGCAAATTCGCTTTGGAAGGCTTGCTCTTTCGTGGTACGAGGTATGGCCATCCAATAGGTGGCACCACTGCCGGATTGTCCTCCATTACATTGACGGATCTTGTAAATCACCACAAGGAGAGATTCACTTCCCAAAATTTGATGTTAGGCATTGCTGGCGCTTACGCGGATTCTTTTTTGTTACAGCTACAGGAATCTTTGATGAAGCTTCCATCGACGGCTCCCAAAGCCATGGCGCCTATCGCCGGAAGGCAACCCAACGGTATCCAAGTCGAAATCGTTACCAAGCAAAACACGCTAGGCTCGGCGGTTTTTACAGGCTTTCCTTTATCCATTACGCGTTCGCAAGATGAATTTGCCGCTCTTATGGTCGCGAATTCCTGGTTAGGTGAGCATCGCAAAAGTTATTCCCGCCTCTACCAGAAAATCCGTGAACAACGCTCTATGAATTATGGCGATTACAGCTATATTGAATGGTACGACAATGGCGGATCAAATATGCTGCCTCAGCCGGGTTATCCTCGAAATTCAAATTACTTCAGTATTTGGTTGAGGCCCGTTCAAACAGCAGGTGCCTTGAAATCTCAATACACCGAACTCAAAGACATCAAAATCGGACATGCTCATTTTGCACTACGCATGGCTTTACGCGAGCTTCAAACAATGGTAGAAAAAGGTTTGACGAATGAGGATTTTGAACTTACCCGCGATTTTCTGCGATCCTATACTAAGCTTTATACACAAACACCAGCCAAGCAACTGGGTTTTTTGATGGATAGTCGATTTTACGGCAGAAAAGATTTTATTGCTGAATTAGATGTGTTGCTCTCGAAATTGACTTTGGATGATGTGAATGCTGCCATTCAAAAACATTGGCAAACACAGAATATGTTTATCACCATCGTAACTGATAAAACAGAGGCGGAACCACTCAAAGAAAGTTTGTTGAATGGTTTCCCATCACCAATGAGTTATGCGGATGCACTTCGAAAGACTTTGCCTGCTGAAATCCTATCCGAAGATGAGGAGGTGTCTAAGTACCCAATGAAAGCGGCCTCCGTTGAAATCATTTCGGATCAAAGCCTTTTCCGCTAGATCCAGATATTCCTTTACCAGCAACATTTGATCCATGAAGCAACCTATAATCGCCATCCTTTTGTCGCTACTGATTGTGGCATGTTCAAGGGTTCCAATCACGAACCGTTCTCAGATGAACTTGTTACCCGAAAGTCAGTTGATTTGGATGAGTTTGAGCGGTTACAAGGAGTTTTTGGATAAGAATCCTCCAGTTGCCGAAACCAATGCCGATGCAGCTTTGGTATCTCGCGTTGGTATGAAAATTTCCTCCGCAGTCAATCGATTCATGATTCAGAACAAGATGAGCGATCGCGTGAAGGGATTCAAATGGGAGTTCAAGCTTGTGGACTCGAAAGAAGTCAATGCTTGGTGCATGCCCGGCGGAAAAGTGGTTGTTTATTCCGGATTGCTTCCTGTAACCAGGGATGAAGTGGGCTTGGCATTTGTAATGGGTCATGAAGTGGCACATGCTGTTGCTCGCCATGGAAACGAAAGGATGAGCCAGATGCTGTTGGCTCAAACGGGTGCACTGGCATTGGATGTGGCCTTATCCAACAAGCCCTCTGAAACCAGGGCTATTTTCAACACAGCCTATGGGGTAGGAATTCAGGTCGGTGCCATTCTTCCGTTTTCTCGCCTTCATGAGACCGAAGCCGATAAGCTGGGTATGATTTTCATGGCTATGGCTGGATACGACCCGGCACAGGCTCCAGTCGTTTGGCAGCGAATGATCGATATCAACAAAGGGCCTAAGCCACCTGAGTTTTTAAGCACCCATCCGGGCGACAATACGCGAATCAAGAACTTGAAGGAGTTTGTTCCTCAGGCAAAGAAATATTTGAGAAAAGGGTAGGAGGTTTTTTGTCAACCATCTATTTTGGAATGGGTCTGATTTCGGAAAATAGAAATCATTGCAGCTCCCTTTCGGTTTATGATGATTCATCGAACAACCGGAGTTTTTGGAGTAATTAATATCTATACCTTGAGCGACTTTTGGTAGGTGCTAAAATCCCGCCTTTCTAGCCATATATTGGTCGCTTGGATGGAGTCATTTCCGAGGCAAGAGTTCATTGTCATTTGTCGTTTTTTTTGGGTACTTTCGTGGACCTATAAAAATCAATCCGTATTATGAATATCCATGAATATCAGGGCAAATCGATTTTGAAAAGTTTCGGAGTTGCCATCCAAGAGGGTCTTGTAGCCGATACCCCCGATCAGGCGGTTGCCGCAGCCAAAGAATTGCAGTCGCAGACCGGCACACAATGGTGGGTCATCAAGGCGCAAATCCATGCAGGCGGCCGGGGAAAGGGTGGAGGTGTGAAGTTGGCAAAAAGCCTCGACGAGGTCAAAGAAAGAGCATCCAACATCATCGGTATGCAGTTGGTAACTCCTCAAACTGGTCCACAAGGCAAAAAGGTAAACAAGGTTTTGATTGCCCAGGATGTGTACTACCCAGGTCCGTCCAAAACTTCCGAATTCTATATGAGCGTGCTGTTGAATCGCCAAACCGGTCGCAACATCATCATGTACTCCACCGAAGGTGGAATGGATATCGAGGAAGTGGCCGAAAAAACTCCTCACTTGATCTTCAAGGAAGAAGTCGATCCCAAAACCGGCCTTCTTGCTTTTCAAGCAAGAAAAATCGCATTCAACCTTGGATTATCAGGTGCTGCTTTTAAGGATATGGTGAAGTTTGTAACATCCTTGTACCGCGCATATGACTCCATCGATGCCTCATTGTTTGAAATCAATCCTGTTCTAAAAACCTCGGACGATAAAATCATAGCGGTTGACGCCAAGGTGAATTTGGATGAAAACGCCCTGTATCGCCATCCCGATTATGCAGCGATGCGGGATGTTACCGAAGAGGATCCTACGGAAGTGGAAGCTGGAGAGCACAACTTGAATTATGTGAAACTGGATGGTAATGTGGGTTGCATGGTGAATGGCGCAGGATTGGCCATGGCTACTATGGACATCATCAAACTTGCTGGAGGTGATCCTGCCAACTTCCTCGATGTGGGTGGAACAGCCAATGCGGCCCGTGTTGAGCAGGCTTTCCGAATCATTTTGAAGGATCCCAATGTAAAAGCCATTTTGGTGAACATCTTCGGCGGTATTGTTCGCTGCGATCGAGTTGCCCAAGGGGTGGTAGACGCATACAAGAGCATTGGTGAAATCCCCGTTCCCATTATCGTGCGATTGCAAGGAACCAATGCGGAAGAGGCGAAGAAAATCATTGATGAATCCGGACTCAAAGTATATTCCGCCATCCAATTGAAAGAGGCTGCCGACTTAGTTGCTGATGTTTTGAAAAAATAAGGATGATGAAGGCCCGTTCCTCCGAAAATAATTTTTTGGCTATTGAAGATGCTTCATTGCATTCTTATGAGAGCAGCAAATTCGTCATCCAATCCGTACCATACGAGCATACATCGTCCTATTTGAGCGGATCTGCAAAAGGACCTGAAGCCATTTTATCTGCCTCGCACTTCGTAGAGTTTTACGATGAGGAGATCGATGATGAGGCTTTTCGCAAAGGTGGGATTGCTACTTTGGACCCGATTGATTTTTCAGGCAAAGTAGACGCCGAGGCTGTTGCACTCATTGAAAGTGAAACCGACAAACTCATCAATGATGGCAAGTTTGTTGTTTCACTCGGTGCAGAACACACCGTAACGCTTGGCTTTGTCAAGTCGCACATGAAAAAACATGGCGACCTGACCGTTTTGCAAATTGATGCCCACTCCGATCTTCGCCAATCCTACCACGGCAACCCATACTCACATGCTTCGGTTATGGCCAGGGTTCATGATTTGGGTGTCAACCTGGTTCAGATTGGCATCAGGGCGCAATGCAAGGAGGAGGCTGAGTTAATCAAATCATCCAACAACATACATACTTTTTACGCCCATTATGTCAGATCCAACCCTGCATGGATGGAAGAGGCTTTGGCAGCTATGGGAGACCAAGTGTACCTGACCATTGATGCCGATGGTTTCGATCCCTCTGTTATACCTTGTGTGGGTACTGCAGAACCCAACGGTTTGTATTGGCATGAAACGCTGGAGTTTTTGCGATTGGTAGTATCCCGTAAAAAGGTGGTTGGATTCGATGTGGTTGAAGTGGCTCCTTGTGAAGGACAGATACTCTCCGAGTACACATTGGCCAAACTCGTTTATAAAATCATTGGAATGATTTCCCGCAAGGGAGTCTAAATATATTAGCCATGGCGAAACCTAGCATCCGGAAGATTGAGAAAATTCTTGTTGCAAACAGGGGTGAGATCGCCTTACGGGTGATGCGCAGTGCCCGCGAAATGGGTATTGCTACCGTTGCTGTTTATTCCGATGCTGACCGTTCCGCTCCCTATGTTCGATATGCTGATGAAGCTGTACATATCGGGCCACCACCCTCCGCACAATCCTATCTTGATTTTGATAAGATCATTGGCGCTGCCCGCTCAACAGGGGCAGATGCGATCCATCCTGGCTATGGTTTCCTATCCGAAAATGCAGCCTTTGCCCGTCGGCTTCGTGAGGAGGGTATTATTCTGATAGGTCCCTCACCTGAGTCTATGGAGGTTATGGGTAGCAAGCTTGCAGCCAAGGACGCCGTCAAGAAATACGATATTCCTCTTGTGCCCGGAACCGATTATGCCATTACAGACATCGACAAGGCCCGCAAAATTGCTGCTGAAGTTGGTTTTCCGATTCTGGTAAAAGCATCCGCCGGAGGCGGTGGCAAGGGTATGCGCATAGTAGAACATGAATCCCAATTCGACGAGATGTTGCGTCTTGCTGTCAGTGAAGCCACATCTGCTTTTGGCGATGGATCTGTGTTCATTGAGAGATATGTGGGATCTCCCAGGCATATAGAGGTCCAGGTAATGGGCGATATGCATGGTAACATTGTGCATCTTTTCGAGCGGGAATGTTCGGTACAACGCAGACATCAAAAAGTCATAGAAGAGGCACCTTCTTCCATTTTGACTCCTGAGCTCAGAGAGCAAATGGGACAATGTGCAGTAATGGTTGCAAAAGCTTGTGATTATATAGGTGCCGGGACAGTAGAGTTTCTGTTGGATGAGAAGTTGAATTTCTATTTTTTGGAGATGAATACCCGTTTACAAGTGGAGCATCCTGTAACTGAGATGATCACTGGCGTGGATCTTGTCAAAGAGCAGATACGGGTAGCCATGGGTCATCCACTATCATTTTCACAAGATGAATTAAAAATTAACGGTCATGCCCTTGAGGTTCGGGTTTATGCGGAGGACCCTTTGAATAATTTCCTCCCAGACATTGGTACTTTGAGCGGATACCAGATACCCAAAGGTCCAGGTGTACGCGTTGACGATGGATTTGAAGAGGGAATGCAAATACCAATACATTACGACCCGATGATTGCCAAATTGGTTGTACATGGAAAAAACAGGGAGGAGGCGATGGATCGAATGCTCAGGGCTATTGACGAATACAGAATCACCGGCGTAGCTACAACATTATCTTTTTGTTCATTTGTTTTACGACATGACGCTTTTCGGTCGGGCCAATTCGACACTCACTTTGTTAAATCGCATTTCCGCCCCGAGTTCCTTACATCATATAACGAGCATGATGCCATGGTTGCATCGATTGTTGCAACAGAGTTGATTCGCGGAAGCAATCAGGGATCAACACCGATTCAAAAAACTGGCTCCACTTCCAATTGGAAGCGAAATCGAAGTGTTTGAACAATAATTAGGGCCATGGCGCGGTTATTGATATGTAATTGGTGTCAAATGCGCACCCCTTCGGCAGTAACCCTCTTTTTTTTGATGCTCGTCAAGGTAGCAATGGGTCAATCCGACCCCAAACCTGTGGTTACCCGCGCCGTTGTAATTAATGGAGACACCGTACCCTTCTTCACATTACCAGGTATCGAAATCATTACCGCAGCCGACCCTAATCGGGCCGAAAATCTAAAGCGTTATTTGAAACTTCGAAGGGATGTGTTGAAAGCATATCCATACGCCCGATTGGCCGCAGAAACTTTGAGGGCCATCAACGACTCCATCATCAACCTTCCTAAGAACCGTGACAAGAATAAGTTTATCAAGGAAAAGGAAAAGGAGATGAAAGCCAGATTCGAAAAGGATTTGAAGAAGCTGACATTTACGCAAGGCACCATCTTGATAAAGCTGGTCGATCGCGAAACCGGAAGCACATCCTACCAATTAGTCAAGGAGCTTCGAGGTTCTTTTCAAGCATTCTTTTGGCAAAGCCTTGCCCGACTTTTTGGCTCCACCTTGAAAAGCGAATACGATGGAGTGGGTACCGACGCCGCCATAGAATCTATTGTTCAGTCTATCGAGAGAGGCGAGATTCAAGTCGTAAAGCTTTAATTTTTTGAATTAATGCCATTATGTCGTTTTTATTTGCCTTAATCAGACAAATTGGCGTATATTAATCATAATTTCTTGTTGGTATGGATGTTGTTTAGGTTTTTTCAAACATCAAAAACCATAAAGCCATGTATCTCACCAAAGCTCAATCCAACTTGCCTTCAAGAGGCCGCAAGCGTTTCATTACATTCAACGATTTGATCAACGATCTGTTTGATGATATGGTTGTGCCCAAGAACGGTAAGATCGAAGAACCTCGGGTCAACATTTACAATGAATCGGATCGTTACCGTTTAGATGTAATTGCTCCTGGGTTCGAGAAAAACCAGTTCAAAATTACCGTCGAAGAGGATGTAATAACCATACAAGGCGAAATCATGACAGATGCATGCTGTCAGGATGATTGTTGTACTCGAAAAGAACATCAGTTCAAGTCATTCAGCAGAAGTTTTACACTTCCGGAGAATACTAACAAAGACGCAATCGCTGCGCAATATGTGAACGGTGTGCTATCGGTTAGTGTTCCCAAGCTAGAAACGGTAAAATCTCAACCATCCAAATCGATAGAGATTCAATAGTTCACATCGGTTTTCGAGTCCCCGTAAGGTCTCAAATCCATCCCGGCCAAGGTTTTCGAGGCCGGGATTTGTTTTAGGATAGCGTTTCGTTTCGATTGGTGATTTCGGATTACTTTTGCCTTATGGTCACAAAAAAGAAACAAACGATTCGCATATCCAAAAAGAAACCTGTCATTTTGGTAACAAATGATGACGGCATCACTTCTCCCGGCATCAGAGCGCTTGTGGAGGCCATGAGCGGATTGGGTGAGGTCGTTGTAGTTGCACCTGATAGTCCGCAGTCGGGCATGGGACATGCTATCACCATTGGCAAGCCGCTCCGGCTCGATAAGGTTGAATTTCATGGTGAGCTTTTGGGTTGGCAATGCTCAGGCACTCCTGTTGACTGCGTAAAACTAGCCGTCAACAAAATCCTTCATCGCAAGCCCGATTTGTGTGTTTCCGGTATCAATCACGGGTCCAATAGTTCAATCAATGTGATTTATTCGGGTACTATGTCAGCGGCAATGGAAGGAGCGATTGAAGGAATACCCTCTATCGGATTTTCATTGAATAACTACAGTATGGATGCTGACTTCACTGCTTGCGCTCATTATGCCAAGCTGATTTCATCCAACATATTGAAAAACGGTATGCCCGCCGAAACTTTATTGAATGTGAATTTTCCGGATCTGCCTCTATCACGAATCAAGGGTATAAAAATTTGTCGACAAGCCAACGCCAAATGGGAGGAGGAGTTTGATGAGAGAATGGATCCGCATAAGCGACCCTATTATTGGCTTACGGGCAAATTCAAAAACTACGATAAAGGAAACGACACCGACGAATGGGCATTGAAAAACGGATTTGTATCTGTTGTTCCGGTCCAATTCGATTTCACCGCGCACCATGCGTTCCAGCAATTAAACCGAATCCGTTGGCATGATTAAGAAAGATTCCATGATCACCGGCATATTGATCGCTTTGGTTGTGATGATTTCCGGTTACTTCATTCTTCACTATCTGAACATTTGGATCTCGAAGAGTTTCTTCGACAAACCACCCATATTTCGCGAAAGCACCGTTCAGGTAATTGCCATTTTTCTGAACGTATTTCCATTCAGATACTATATGCTCAAGACGAATTATGAGTACACTGGTCGAGGTATTTTATTAGTAACTTTTGTTTTCGGTTTATCCTACTTTTTCTATTACCTTCAATAAAAGTCAAAACAGAAGGCATTGAAATATTACATCATATCCGGAGAGGCCTCGGGTGATTTACACGGTTCGAACCTTGTGAAGGAGATTTTGGCTCGTGATACTGATGCTCAAATTCGCGCATGGGGAGGTGATTTGATGCAAGCCGCTGGAGCGGATGTTGTGAAGCATTACCGTGATCTCGCTTTCATGGGCTTCGCTGAAGTGCTTATGAACCTGCGAACCATCCTTAGAAATCTGAAGCAATGTAAGTATGATATTCTCGATTTCAATCCCGATGTGGTTATTCTCGTTGATTATCCTGGTTTCAACCTGCGCATAGCACGGTTTGCATTTGAGAGTGGGTTTCGAGTGCATTATTATATTTCTCCACAGATTTGGGCCTGGAAGCAATCGAGAGTTCAAATCATCCGGAAGTATGTTCACAAAATGATGGTCATTCTTCCATTTGAAAAGGAATTTTACGCCAAGTTCGGATACCAAGCGGATTTCGTAGGACATCCCTTGCTCGATGCGGTATCCATCATCAACAGCCATTATGATATTGGAGCCGACTCACGAAAAATAATAGCGCTACTTCCCGGCAGCAGACGCCAGGAGATATCGGTGATGTTGCCTTTGATGTTGGAAGCGGTAACCACATTCAAAGATTATCGTTTTGTAATAGCGGGAGCCCCGTCCATTCCCGATGCATACTACAAAAGCTTCACAAATGGTTACGATGTGGATGTGGTATCAGGAAACACCTACGGACTCCTTTCCAAAGCCCATGCAGCTTTGGTTACATCGGGTACTGCCACTCTTGAAACAGCACTCTTTAATGTGCCGCAGGTCGTTTGCTACAAAGGCAACCCGCTTTCCTATCAAATCGCCAAGTGGTTGGTGAAAGTGAAATATATTTCCTTGGTCAATTTGGTGATGGATAGGGAGGTGGTCAAGGAGCTTATTCAACATGAATTGAATACCGATAATATCAAAAGTGCTTTGAATTCCATTTTGGATGGTTCCCCCGGTCGACAAAAAATGCTGGATGATTATATTGAACTTCGTAAGTTGCTTGGTGGTCCCGGTGCATCGGCAAGAACAGCAAATTTGATCGTGAATGATCTGAAGTTATCTACGAACCAATAACAGCATGAGTCATCCAAGGATTGATATTGCAATTATCGGAGTCCAAAAAGCAGCAACAACATCCTTGCACAGGTATATGGGTATGCATCCCGATGTACTTACGCACCAACAATTGGAGTATTCTTTTTTTGTGATGGACGAAGAATACTGCGAGGGTTATGAAGCGACTTTTTCGAAATACTTCAAAGTATCTTCCGATGGTCACAAAGTGCTTATAAAGAATGTAGGTATTATTTATTGGGAGGACGCCCTTAAACGACTATATGAACACAATCCTCAAGTGCGAATGATCATTTTACTTCGTAATCCTGTTGATAGAGCTTACTCGGCTTATCAATATGCCAGGTTGATGGGATTCGAGAAGTCACCAACATTTGAGATTGCCTTGGAAAAGGATCTGAGTCAAATTGAAGACAAGATCATTCGAGGAACTGTAGATTACAAAGGTAGGGGTCGTTATGCAGAACAATTGGAGGCGGTTTATTCACTTTTTCCAAAGGAACAAGTGAAGGTTATTCTTCAAGATGATCTTCAATCAGATCCTGAAAAAGTACTGAAGGATTGTTTTGGATTTGCTGGATTGGATCCGGGATTTGTACCCGACTTCAAAAGGAAATTCAATGAATCGGGTCGAGCTCGTTTTCCAATCGTGATGCGATGGATGAAGAGGACCAGGTTGTTGCGAAGACAAATCTCCAAAGTACTTCCATTCGGATTGGGTACGAGGTTACGAAAAGGATTGGAGCAAATTAACCGAGTCGACCACAAATCGGAACCAATGTTGGATGAGACTCGGAAAAAGTTGTTGGACTACTATTTGCCGTACAACAAAAGGCTACAGGATTTGATCCAGAGAGATCTATATTTTTGGAATGTTGCCAAATAAAAATGGTGCCTTACGGGGCACCATTTATCTAACCTGAATCATAAACCCTAAAAACAGTTCCTTCTACTTGTTTTGCCTGCTTAAGGTTTCGTTTTGTTTAAATTTTTTTGAGGTGAAGTTTTGGTAGGGGTCAAAATAAAAATGGTGCCTTACGGGGCACCATTTAACTAACCTGAATCATAAACCCTAAAAACAGTTCCTTCTACTTGTTTTGCCTGCCCAGGGTTTCATTTTGTTTGAATTTTTTTGAGGCGGATTATTGGTAGTGGACAAAATGAAAATGGTGCCTTACGGGGCACCATTTAACTAACCTGAATCATAAACCCTAAAAACAGTTCCTTCTACTTGTTTTGCCTGCCCAAGGTTTCATTTTGTTTGAATTTTTTTTAGGCGAAGTTTTGGTAGTGGTAAAAATAAAATGGTGCCTTACGGGGCACCATTTAACTAACCTGAATCATAAACCCTAAAAACAGTTCCTTTTACCGTAAAACCGTTCATAAGGTTACATTGTGAGTAATCTTTTTAAATAATTTTCTTAATTGATTGGTTAACAATTACAAAATGAAAAATGGTGCCTTACGGGGCACCATTTTTAACTAACCTGAATCATAAACCCTAAAAACAGTTCTTTCTACTGCCATAGCTCATTGAAGGTTACACTTTTTAAAAATTAATTTTTAATTAATTGAATACCAGTGAAATAATTTCTCATTTTTGCATCAAACAAGGCTCATAGCACGCTTGTTAAAACATCTCTTAAACAATCAATAGTTCTAATCAACCTAAAACAATTATGAAATCTAAAATCACAGCCTTATTTGGAGTCCTTTTGGTAAGTCTCTTTTTGGGAAATGCAAAAGCACAATTGCAATTGCCTCAACCATCTCCATCCGGATCCATTACCCAAACCATCGGATTAACTGACATCACTATCGAATACGCAAGCCCCGGAGTAAAGGGTCGTACCATTTTTGGAGACTTGGTTCCTTACAATGAGTTGTGGAGAACCGGGGCCAATGCATCTACCAAAATTTCGTTCAGTAAAGATGTTACCATTATGGGAAACAAAATCCCCAAAGGGAAATATGCACTACTTTCCATTCCTAACAAGGACGAGTTCGCAATCATTCTTAGCAAGGATGTGAATTCTTCGGTAGATTCCTACAAAAAAGAGGACGATTTGGTCCGTTTCATGGTTAAGCCCTCGCCTTGCGAATTTCGCGAGCGACTGACCTTCATGTTTGCCGATTTTTCAGATTCGAAGGGAACGATTGTCATGGAGTGGGAGCGCACACGCATTTCTATTCCATTCATGCTTGAAACCGAAGCGCAGGCTATGGACAATATCAGCAAGGAATTGGGAAGAACTTGGAGAACCTACAACGCTGCCGCTCGATATCATCTCGACAATAAGAAGGAACTCGATAAAGGCATGACCTATGTTGACCAATCCATTGCACTCAAATCAGATTGGTTCAACCATTGGACCAAAGCTCAAATTTATGCTGCCATGAATAACATGACTGAGGCATATCGTTTTGCTCTCAAATCAAAAGAGCTTGGTGATGTTGCTACCAATTTCTGGTACAAGGAGGAAGTTGAAAAGGCTTTGGTTGATTGGAAACCAAATGCAGGAACAAAGGGAAGAAAGTGATTTCTGAGTAACCAAAATATCTAACCCGGCCAATTCCGCCGGGTTTTTTTATGCTTGGCTTTTTTGATTCAGCAATGCGGTGATAATGTAACCCGTGCCAATAACTAATATACAACCCACGAGGTTATACCATAAGTAAGATATATCTGTATATAGATAGCAAGAAACAACCACCAACTGAGCAATAATGGCTCCTATGAAAACACCATGTCCTTTGATCCTCTTAAAATAGAATCCCGAAAGGAAAATGCCCAATATGGTACCATAGAAAAGGGAGCCAAGTACATTTACAGCCTCAATCAGACTGCCCATTTCATTTGCAAATTGCGCCACGCAAATGGCATAGATGCCCCATATTACCGTAGTCCATTTAGATGCCACCAGATAATGTGTCTCGCTTTTGTCGGTAACAAGTACTCTCTTGTAGATATCCACAATGGAAGTGGAAGCGAGTGCGTTGAGTTCAGAGGAAGTTGAGGACATAGATGCAGCAAAAATCACGGCAATCAGGAGTCCAATAACACCTGCAGGGAGATAGTCGGTGACGAACCGGAGAAATATGTAATTCGTATCGTTTGTGTTTGCTTCTTTGTCCGATGATTTCAAAATGGATTTGGCCTCAGCACGCAACTCATCGGCACGCTTGTTATGGGATTTTAATTCGTTTGCATGCCTGTCGGCTGCAGTTTGATCGTTACTTCTCATGGCGCTCAGCATGGCGTTTGCTGTTTTTTGCTTTTCCTCCCGAACTTGATTGAACTCATTTTGTACACTTTCGAAAGCACTTGCAAATGGACTAGCCATTACCTTTTCTGTTTCCATTTTGTCGAAGAAGACAGGCTGCGGTTGAAAGATGTAAAAGACATAAAGCATGGCTCCTATGAACAATATGAAAAGTTGCATGGGTATTTTCACCAACCCATTGAAAAGAAGTCCAAGCCTTGATTCGGAAATCGACTTTCCTCCCAGATATCTACCCACTTGTGATTGGTCGGTTCCAAAATAGGCCAATGCCAGGAAAAAGCCTCCGATCAATCCAGACCAGATATTGTATTTGTTGGTATGGTCAATGGAGAGATCAACCAGATTCATTTTTCCGGTTTTTCCAGCGATGGTAACCACCTCGGTGAAAGATAGATCGGGCAACATGCGAAAAATGAGAATGGCCGCCAAGATCATACCTGAAAAAATAACGGTCATTTGTCCAAGTTGCGTGTAGCTTACCGCCTTGGTGCCACCAGCCACCGTGTAAATGATTACGATACCACCGATAAAGATATTGGTCCAATATAAATCCCATCCCAACAAGCTTGAAAGAATAATGGCAGGAGCATAAATGGTGATGCCTGCGGCCAATCCGCGTTGAATGAGGAACAGTATGGCGCCCAGTGCTCGAGTCTTGTAATCGAAACGGTTCTCCAGATATTCATACGCGGTATACACCTTCATTCTGTGAAATAGAGGTACAACGGTTACACTTAAAACAATCATCGCCAAAGGCAGTCCAAAATAAAATTGAACGAAACGCATGCCATCGGTAAAAGCTTGACCAGGTGCAGATAGAAAAGTAATGGCACTGGCTTGCGTTGCCATGATAGAAAGACCTACGGTGAACCAGGGCATCGATTTGTCTCCCAGCAAATAACCCTCTATGTTTTTGTTTCCTTTGCTTTTGTAAATGCCATAAACCGTGATTAATACCAAGGTTGAAAGCAATACAATCCAATCAATTGGGCTCATTCAAAACTTTTTGTGATGATATAATAAATTGTGATTTGAAGTAGCAGGAAACCTGATACCAGGAAATACCATTTACTCCAAGTTCCAACCGGTGTATGCGAAGAGCTATCATGGTCGGACTTTTTTGAATCTTTTTGGTTGCTCATGTCATTTTGCATTCAATAGATTTATGAGAAGCCTGTATGCTCCTGGCACGCCGGCTGGCAATTGTCTGAAGAAGGAAATTCCAGTGTAAATGAAGGTGCCTTTGCCTTTTTTTGCCACGATCAGGCTGCCGTCCATAGGTTTCTCTCCGCTGTCATTCCATGAAATAGGTTTGGTATATTCCGATGCCACTTCTCCTGCGAAATACAATCCTCTTTCTTGTACCCAGCCATCGAAATCTTTTAGGCTGATTTTATTTGGAGTGTTCAAAACTGGATGGTTCGCATCGCTGAAATTAGGATTTGCATTCTCTTCGGTTACGCGGTCTCTAGTGATTTTGAAACGGTAGGGACCTACTTGGGCTTTAACAGTTCCTAGGAAGTTGTTGGTGTTGTATTGTACCAGCATAGTGCCTCCTTGTTCTACATAGCGCATTAAAGGTTCTTGCCAACTACCGATCTCATCATTGGTGTTGTATGCCCTCACACCGGTGATGATGGCATCATATGTAGATAGGTCTCCGAGAAGAATCTTTTTTGCATCCAACATCTCCACATCAAAGCCGGCTAAACGCAAGCATGCGTCTACTTCGTCTCCTGCACCTTCAATATATCCGATTTTACGGGCCTTTGTTTCAAAAGCAACCGGTACAATTTTGCAGTGAGTTTCCTCCAAATACACTACATGTGGAATATGTTCATGTATGATTCTTTTAACTTGTTGTGAGTAGGATTTTCCGTTGGTTATAAAATGCATTTTCAAATTCAGGTCGCTTGCAACGGCCATGTCTGAAGGAGCTGGAGGGTAAAGGGTAAAGGTCGTCCAAATCGGTTTTCCCTTTTCTTTGATTTTGATCTCCACAGAATCAGGAATCGATTTCCAACCCGATGGTGGTATGGGCTTGAGGAATCCAATTACAGTATCTGACTCCGAAACAACGGAGAACCGTACGGTAGCAGGAGCGCCATTTATGGATAATCCAACTGTAGATTCAGGTTCGATGGAAATTTTTGGAACGACTTCGAAGGGGCGAATGCATTCCCCTTTGACAGGATCTACCCACTTGTGGCTGAATGGTGACTTAATTGAAATCTTTTCTCCGAATAACTCGAAGGAGAAGTGTGCTTCCATTAAATCGTTGCCCCAAGCCAATCCGCTGTTTGGCCACTGAATTGGATTTCCGTATCCCTTATCGAGCCAATAAACATTGGAGTATGCGGAATTTGGATCCAACTTGATGGTTTTCTTGAACGAGAACATGGTGTTTCTTTCTAAGGTCTTTACAGGAACGGTATCAAATCCGTGACATCGGATGGAAACCAACTTCAAGGCATCGGAAGTTCTTGAAAGGATATTGAAATTAACCCCAATCGTATCGCCCGGAGTCGCTTTATATCCATTGGTGGATGCTTCAAAAAATAATCCAGCACAATTTTTGATAATATCAACGAGTTCCTGTTCCTTTACTTCTTTCCAATAATTGTCGCTACTAGTGCGAATCATAGCCAGCAGCTTCACTAGTGCAGGTAATGATTTGGAGGGCTGATTTACATCGAACTCCTTTTTTATTTTTTCAATCGCAAATTTGATTTTTGAACCTCCACTAATCCGATCCCAAGACTCGGGTATGCCTTCGAAAACTTCGTTCACTGCAGTGTCTCCGTCTAGCTTTTTGAAATATTCAATCAATGCGCCGCGTTGTCGTGCAACGCCGAATCCTTGGCTCTTGTGCATGCTTCGACTTTCGGATGCGGTTTCGCCGTGCGATCTGCCTGTGTGTACATCGAATCCACCCACATCCAACTTCAGTTGTCCCTCGAAAGAGTTTTGTGGCTGGTTTCTTGAATTGAAACTATTTAAGAAAATACGCTTGGCCTGCCAGATGTTTACAAAAGTCAGCTGGTCTTTGAATTTGGTTGGGTCTGCAGCAGCTTTGAATGCTTCCAATGCGAGAATAGCTGATGCGGTGTGATGTCCATGACCTCCCTCGCCAGTTGTTGGAAAACGGTTGATGATGACATCGGGTCGGTATTTTCGAATGGTCCATACTAGATGGGCGAGCGCCTTCTCTTTATTCCAGAATTTAAAAGTTTCTTCAGGACTTTTCGAATACCCAAAATCATGGCAATCACCAAAGGTTTGTTCGGCTCCGTCTACCGATCTGGCTGCCATCAACTCGCGGGTACGGATAATTCCCAAGGCATCTCCTTGTTCTTCGCCAATCAGATTTTGTCCCCCATCGCCACGGGTTAAAGAAACATAAACGGTTCTGTATTTTTTTTCGTTGGCAAGATATGCCAACAATCGGGTGTTTTCGTCGTCTGGATGAGCAGCTACATACAGCACACATGCGGTAGTCTGTAACCTCTCTATTCCCTTCAATATCTCCGATCCTGAAACATACGCATTTTGTCCATGAGATGAAATTGCAAGTATCGTGATGAAGCTCACGGCCAAGGAGCTTTTTAGTAAATTAAGCATATTTTTGTTTCTGCTTTTGAATCTTGTTTTCATGCAAAGAACAACAAAATCGGTGATTGGGTTTATAAAATCATCCATAAAATGGGGAATCATCTCAATGGGAATGTTTTTCGTCTTATGCCTGATCCTCTCGTTCACATCGGTTCCATTTTATTGGCACCGATGGTTCGGTGAAATGGATTCTTATAAGGCCAATTGCAAGCCGGCACACATTTTAATGCTTGGGGGTGGTGGAATGCCTTCAGAGTCGAATTTGATTCGTTTACATTATGTATCGGAGGTGGCTGATGCGAATCCAGGTACATTTGTCATCATAGCCCACCCCCATGATGGTATTACAGGTGAAAGGATGGCGTCAGTATTGGAAAAATCCGGTATCGAAAAATCTAGGATCTCGCAGTTGGGTGAGGGGGTGAACACCTGGCAACAGTTACAAGCACTGAAAACCCGCTTCAAGGGACAGGTACCATGTGTCTACCTGGTTACGGCGCCTGAGCACATGCGTAGGTCGGTGCTGGTTTGCCACAGGCTTGGTATCAAAAATGTCGTTCCAGTACCTGCTTTCGAAAATGCCATGTTTATCAATTTGGATTACGATTTCAAGAAGTCAGGGGGTAGAAAGTATGTTCCGGATGTATCCGACTCTAACAGTTTAAGGTATGATTTTTGGAATTACCTCAAGTTAGAGATCATCTGTTTTCGCGAAACGGTTGCCTTGGCATACTATTGGCTAAATGGATGGATTTGATCACACGATTACAAATTGCTCCAACACATCCACTCGCTCTTCGAAATCGGGTTCGTTTCCAAAGGATTCCCTCATACCCTGCATAACAATTTCGCATCCCCTCAAAACGGTGTTTCTTACTTCGCCGAAACCGGGATCCCCTTTTTTTATTCCCGGTTCATTCAGAGCACGAAGTTCGTCACCTAGGTCCGACACATAAGCCTTGCAGGTTATATCCATGGCGGTGTAAATCAGAATCTCCTCTTCGAGTGTTATTTTGATTCTTTCACCGATTTCTGCGCTCCGTATCTTGTCAAAAAGTAATCCTACTGATTTTCCATCCGCCAGCTCCAATTGTCGAAGCGCTATGGCTAAAGGATGGTTTTCATGCAACATCACGAACTTGAGCGTACCCAATGTGGAGAGGAGCAGGTGTTTCACCATGGCGTTTAGTTCGAGGCCGTATGATTTCATGAATCGTATGGGATTGGTTCTCAAAATTAACTCATCGAGAGCTACTTCCAAACCAGGCGTTGAATTGGATTTTTTCAAGAAATGGATTGGTAGGAAATAATGACATCTCACTGACAATCAAATTTATCAATAATTGGCTATTTTTGGACAAACTTGAAAAACCATCCATGAAAAAATTTCTACTACCTGTACTTGTGTTGTTTTCTTCATTGGCCTTCTCGAGTGGCCAAATCCACAATTATGATGATCCTCTCAAGGTCACCTTTATCAAGAATCCACACAAAACCCATGATCTTGCTTATCAGCAACAGCTTCGGAATACATCGGCTTGGCAGCAATTCCTAGCACGCAATGGCACTTGGAGTGTGGTCTTTAATGAAGAGAATCAAATGCCTCACAAGGCTTTTGGTGCGCCCATGGCAGTTCCCGGATCCGATGCCCGCTCCAGAGCTGAACGGTTTTTGAATACGGAACTTTCAGGCTTCAATTTGCGTCAAGACCAATTGCAATTCCGATCTGTTTCATCTGGTAAGAAGTACGATTATGTGAACTACAAGCAAACTTATCAAGGTATTGAAGTTCTTTGGTCCAATGTCCAGGTTAAGATGATGAAGGACGGTCGTGTCATGCAGTTTTCATTGGGATATCATCCCAATATTAACATTTCAACTACGCCAACTTTGACACAACAAGCCGCTGTGAATTTCGCTACCAGTGGAGTTCCCGGTGTTACCACCGTTGCTGCTACCGACCAACTGAAAATCCTTGCTATTCCTTTGTTCAGGGAGTACAACTACCGTTTGGTTTACGAAATCCATGTAGACAACCGAGATGCAGAAAACATTCCTGGTCGATACCATACTTTGGTGGACGCTAACAATGGTGAAATACTGTATAGGTCAAATCGGATCGTACACATCTCAAATACGGATGTCAGTGTCAATGGAACCTTGTACACTACACATCCATACAATCCCTCCACAACCGAGCCATTACGCAACCTCAAAGTGGTAGCCGGAGGTACTACTTATTACACCGATTCAACAGGATTTTTGGGATTGAACAACACCACATCCACAAGTGCTACGGTTTCTCTTGAAGGTCGTTGGGTGAGGGTGAGAACCAATAGCACCACACCTTCTTGGACTGTTACGCTTAATCCCGGTGCCAATAACTTATCGGCCGATAATAACACCGACATCAAGCAAAGGACTACCTATCATGCCGTGAATGTGGTTCATGATTTCATGAAATCGTTTTATCCTTCCTTCACCGGTTTGGATTTCGCATTGCCAGCTAATGTGGATCTTGCTGGAACATGCAATGCATTTTATGATGGATCCTCCATAAACTTCTACACCGCTGGTGGCGGATGTAACGCAACCTCATTGGTTACCGATGTCTGCTACCATGAATACGGACATGGCATCAACGATAAGTTTTATCAGGCTCAAGGCTTCAGCTTTGACAATGGTGCGATGGGAGAGGGTTATGCCGATATTTGGGCCTTGGGGATTACGGATTCACCCATTCTTGGAATAGGCTTCTATCAAAACAATCCAACTGGATTTGTACGCCGGTATGACATCAATAAAAAAGTTTATCCCCAAGATCTAGTAGGACAGGTACATGCCGATGGCGAAATCATTGCCGGTTGCTTCTGGGACACCTACCTTAATCTGGGTAACCTACAGCAAATGATGGAACTTTTTGCAGAAAGTTTCTATGCTGGAATTACCGGTCCAGATGGCTCTGAAGGTCAATTATACCAGGATGTCTTGTATGAGGTGCTTACCTTAGATGATAACGATGGCAACCTGACCAACGGCACTCCCAATTTTTGTGACATCACCTCTGCATTCGCAACTCACGGAATCACCATGGGTGCGGCAGTAAACCTCAATCACAATCAGGTGTTGCAAGCATTGGAGAACACGCCCGTTTCTGTTGACGCCAATGTGGTCGGTCTCGGTGCAGGCACCAATGTTCAGGGTTTTTATAGGATTGGCAATACGGGCACTTTTAGTTCTTTCACTATGAGTAATACCGGAGGATCCAATTATCAAGGATCACTGCCTGCCCAACCCAAAGGAACCATCATCGAGTATTATTTGGGAGTTCAGGACAACTGTGGGACATTGACAAACATCACTCCTGAAGGTGCCGATGCATCCAACCCAAATATTCCTTACTACATCATGGTAGGTTATGACCAATTGCTTCAAGAGGATTTCGATGTCTTTTTTGGAGGTTGGATTGTTGGTTTGCCTTCCGACAATGCAACGACCGGTCAATGGGCTGTTGAGATACCAATGCCCTCGTATGTTGGTAGTGCTGTGGTTCAGCCAGGAGACCAAAATACACTTGGTGGACAATATTGTGCCGTCACCGGTAATGCAAGTAGTCCCACCGCAGGTGCGGGGGAAAATGATGTAGATGGTGGTAAGACCACTCTTCTTTCACCGGATTATGACCTCTCCAATTATACCAATCCTGCGTTCTCTTACTACCGCTGGTATACTAATGATCAAGGTGCAACTCCGGGAACCGATTTCTGGCAAGTTGCAATTTCAAATGATGGTGTGAACTATGTTGATGTTGAAAATACAGATGTTTCAGATCATAGTTGGAGGAGATTTGCATTTCGTGTTTTGGACTATGTAACGCCTAGCTCAACAGTTTCTCTTCGTTTTATTGCTGAGGATGCCAATGCTGGTTCGTTGATTGAAGCGGGCGTTGATGACTTGATTCTTTGGGATGAAGTAGCAACAGGTATCTCAGAACAATCTGCTGTCGCTGTTTTCAGTTCATATCCGAACCCGGCGAACGACTTGGTTACCTTGAAAATAGGATTGATTGAAAAGCAGGATGTAGTAATCCGATTGACGGATGCCTCTGGAAAAACGATCTCCGAGAAATCGGAAACCATGGAGGCTGGAAACCATTATATTGAAATGCCCGTGAAGCACTTAGCAGCTGGGTTATATAAGGTGTCACTACAATATCCCTCTGGCTTCAAGTCTTTGAAAATTAGTGTAGTGAGATAATTTGTTATTATTCTTATAAAAAAGGCCCGGAGATATTGGCTCCGGGCTTTGTTTTTTCATCACAAGTTTTTTTATTTGTTAGAAACTAACCAAAACAACACACCGATGACTAAAAAAATTACTTTTTGCCTGATGGCTTTGGGTTGCTTATTAGCAATCCTACCAGCCACAACGACCTTGGCACAAACTCAAGGTGGACCAGATACCTATGGCTATGTTTGGAGAGATAGCAACGACCCTAACGGTCCAACTTACAACTGGATTGACATTGTTGGAGCGCCTGGTGCTGTTCAAGTAAGTGGATTGGCAGATGATAACATCCGCGGGCCATTCACCATTGGATTTCCCTTCCGATTCTATTGGTATGATGTTACTACCTTCCGTATTGGATCAAATGGCTATATCGGATTTTCAAGCACCCCTGTAGCGCATCCTTTCCCTACGATACCAACCACCACGGGAATCCAAAATTACATGGCTATTATGGCTTCTGATTTAACTTTTACAGATGCCGGTTCAAGCCCGATTGCCGGAACAGAATGTTGGTATTGGACCAGTCCGACGGAAGATACATTAGTGGTATCCTATATCAATGTACCCTTTTGGGATGCCGCCGCTGGATACACAGGCAGCAATACCTTCCAAATCATTTTGAGTAAGAATGATAGTTCTATAACATACCAGTACCAAGCTCAAATTGGAGTTTACAACAACCCTGGAAACTTTTGTACAGTTGGTATCGAAAATAATTCTGGTGTAATCGGACTACAGCATTCACACGATGTATTTCCTCCATCACAATATGCAATTAAATTTTATTATCCTCCTGTTGTGAACTTCCTTGTAAACGATGCTTCCACCAATTACATCAACAATGAGTCAACAGGCGGTCTGTTTTTATCGGCAGGTGGAACACCCTATACTATGACTTCGCAGGTTAAGAATACGGGCAACCAACCCTTGTCATCTTTCAATGTATCTTCTCGTGTCATCAATTCGTTGAACCAAAATCAGGCGTTGGGAACCATTGCAACCAATCCTTTGAGCCCGGGCGCCACTCAAGATCTTGTTTTCTCTCAAACTTTCCAATCGGTAACCCCAGGGGTATTCAAACACATCAACAACACCCAGTTGACCGGTGATGCCACCCCAAGTAACAACCAGCGCGAGTTGGAATTACAAGTGGTAGATACAACTCAGTCCAGTATTCTGTTATCTTTCGACACGGGTGCAGATGCCGGCCTAGGTGGGTTATCTTGGTCTGGAGGTGGTGGAGGAGCAGGAGTGCAATTCGTTCCACCTTTCACACCATGCTTGGTGGATCAGGTTCGTGTATACATTGCTGCCAATGCCAATCAGGTTGGATTCAGTGTGCTCATTTTGGATGATGATGGCTTGGATGGTACTCCGTTGACCGTGTTGGATTCTGTTTATGTAGATCCAGCAAATGTTATAGTTGGATCATGGAACACTGTTAACCTTACAGCTCCCGTTCAGATCAACTCCGGATCTTTTTATGTGGCTTGGATGATGGGAGGTGACGGAATCAGTGTTGGACAAAATCAGGTGACCCCGATTTCAAATCGCACCTATGAGGTTTTGGGATCAGCATCCAATCCAGTTGCTTGGGCCGCATATCGCTACCGAGAGTTGGAGGATTTAATGATCAACGCTTACATTTCCAAAATCCCCGTTGGCATGCAAGAGGTGCTGGAAAACTCGATGCTAGGAGATATCTATCCCAACCCTGCTTCGAATTGGGCCTCTATCAACTACGATTTAAAGGGAACTGCACAGCAAGTAACTTATAGAGTTTTGGATCTTAATGGTAAACTGATTCAAGAAGGTAGTTGGAATGTCAGAAATGGCCAGGGTTCATGGAGTTTGGATGTTTCCCGATTCAAAAATGGAATTTACCAGATTGAAATTGCTTCGGGTACCGACTTTTTCAACAGAAAGTTGTCTGTAGTTCGTTGAAGCTAACGCACTATTCACTTCAAGGGCCGGTTCTCCGGCCCTTTTTTGTTGGTTCGGGTACGAGAACTTAATATTGGCTTAACATTAACGGATTCGACAGTCTATAATTTTGTCGCTTCGTAACAGGCCCTGACTGTAATGTATAAACTGGAATCCAAAGACCTTCATCTGTATTATGGTGATTTCCATGCTTTAAAGGGCATTTCACTAGGTATTGCAAAAAACTCGGTGACGGCTTTGATTGGTCCATCGGGCTGTGGTAAATCTACCTACCTCAGGCTTTTCAACCGAATGAATGACCTGATCGATAATGTTCGTATTGAGGGAGAGGTGTTGTTGGATGGCAAGGATATCTTTTCTAAAACGGTAATTCCCGATGAGTTGCGCAAGAAGGTGGGCATGGTTTTTCAAAAGCCCAATCCTTTTCCAAAATCGATATATGAAAATGTTGCTTACGGACTTCGTGTTAATGGAGTATCTCACAAAACCTTCATTGAGGAAAGGGTGGAGCGAAGCTTGAGACAAGCTGCGTTATGGGATGAGGTTAAGGACAAGTTGAAGAAATCGGCTTTTGAATTATCGGGCGGACAACAGCAACGGTTGTGTATTGCCCGTGCCTTGGCCATTGAGCCTTCTGTATTGTTGATGGATGAACCTGCATCCGCATTGGATCCCATCTCAACCTCCAAAATCGAGGAATTGATATATGAGTTGAAATCACAGTACACCATTGTAATCGTTACTCACAACATGCAACAGGCTGGTCGAGTTAGCGACCATACGGCCTTCTTTTATCTTGGTGAGTTGGTTGAGCACGATAAGACTACGGCCATTTTCACGAATCCCAAGGACACCCGAACACAGAATTACATCACCGGCCGCTTTGGTTGATAAATTTCCAACAACTATGACACACCTCGACATAGAACTCAAAAACCTAAAGGCGGACATGAATGAAATGTTCGAGATGGTTTCTTCCCAAATGGCAAAGGCTTTGAAATCACTTCGGGATTTCGACAAGGATCTGGCCAGGGAGGTTCGAGTCAATGAGAAACGGGTAAACTCATTCGAGTTGAAGTTGGACAGGGACTGTGAAAATGTGATCGCTCTGTTCAATCCAGTGGCTATCGACCTTCGTTTCGTATTGGCATGTTTGAAGATTAATTCCAATTTAGAGCGGATAGGAGATATTGCAGAGGGAATCGCCCAGTTCGTGTTAAACATCAACAATGCTCCCGACAAGGAGTTGCTTGATCAAACCCGTGTTTTGGAAATGTTTGAAACCGCCAATTCCATTCTGGGAGATGTAGCCAAGGCATATGAGTCGGAGGACACCTCCTTGGCAAGGAATGTATTTTTAAAGGACGAAAAGTTGGATGAAATCAATTTGGCTGCAAACAAAGCGGTTGCGGATTTCATCACATCCCATCCCGAGAAGGTAAATCAAAGTCTTTACATGCTTTCCACCATCCGTAAACTGGAGCGCAGTGGAGATCAGAGCAAAAACATAGCAGAAGAAATTATTTTTTATCTCGAGGCCAAGGTGCTAAAACATAAGCACAAGACTTCCTAATTAAACTTCCGCACCTTTTCTTTTTGCATGTTTACACCAAGTACTGATGTCGCATGTTTTACACTTGGGACTTCTGGCCGTGCAAACATATCTGCCATGAAGTATCAACCAGTGATGAGCTTTGTGGATTACTTCCTGAGGTAGATACTTTACAAGTTGTTTTTCGGTAGCCAAGGGTGTCTTTGCGTTTATCGTTAAACCGATCCTTCTAGAAACTCTGAAAACATGGGTGTCAACGGCCATGGCAGGTTTTTCGAAAATGACGGATACGATTACATTCGCGGTTTTTCGTCCTACTCCGGGAAGCTTGATGAGTTGGTCAACTTCTGAGGGTACCTTGCTTTTGAATTCAGATACCAACATACGAGCCATACCTGCCAGGTTTTTTGCTTTGTTGTTAGGATAGGAGATTGATCGTATGTGAGGGAAAATTTCCTCCATAGAGGCCTTGGCCATCGCAGCAGGTTTTGGAAATGCCTTTAACAGTCCAGGCATGACCATGTTAACCCTTTTGTCGGTGCACTGAGCGGACAGGATTACGGCCACTAACAATTCATAGGGATTCGAGTATACCAGTTCGGTTTCGGCAACCGGCATAGCCTTGCTGAAATGTTGTACAAATAGATCGTAGCGTTCCTTTCGGGTCATTCCTCAAAGCTACAAAACCTCCCTTTTTGGGGAGGTTTTGAAAGTCAATCCAGGATGGGGTCAGGATAGACTTTTGGAGGCGAACCCCATGATTTCCCTTACGCATTGGGTCGAAGGGGAGAGGAGGGCCTTGTTAAGGATACCAAGAGAGGCCTTTAGATTCTCGAATTCACATTCGATCTCAGGGTCATGGTCGATTTGTTTTTGAATCAAAACGGTGTCTGTTAATTCCGTTTCGTTAAATAGGTAAAGAATCAGTTTGTTTTGAGTAGAGTTTTCGTCCATTCGTTATTTGGTTTGGGATTTGTCCATTTAACGCATTGGCAACAGACTCTATTGTATAATGGACGATTTATTTCACTAAAATCAACTGTTTCTCCTTGATCAGTTTTCGAAGATTGATCAGGGCGTAGCGCATCCTACCTAAACTGGTGTTGATACTCACGCCAGTTTGCTCAGCGATATCCTTAAAACTCATATCCGCATAATGTCTTAGTATGACTACTTCCCGTTGGTCATCTGGCAAGTGATCAATCAGTTTGCGAACCAATTCGTGTATCTGGTCGTTGACCAGTTTGTCTTCAATGTTGTCATCCGTCAGCTGGATGGAATCCATAATGCTGTAATCCTCAGTGTCTCTCGACAAAGGCATCCTTTTTTGTTTTCTGAAATGATCAATGACCATATTATGAGCGATACGGATAACCCAAGGCAAAAACTTGCCTTCTTCTTGGTAATTACCCGAACGCAGCGTATGAATGACCTTGATGAATGTTTCTTGGAAAATATCCTCTGCCTGCTCCCGATCCCTTACCAGTAACATAATGGATGTGAATATCTTACGCTGATGTCTGGAAATTAGAATTTCCATTTTTGATTCATCACCGTTGATAAAGGATACGATTAAATCGTGATCCGAAACTGCTGGAATGCGCATAGGCTACCCTGGTTAAAGTGAAACTTAATACCTTAAAAATCAGAGTAGTGTTTTATCTATGCAGTAGGGGTTAAGTTAAAAGACAGTTTTTGGTTCGACGATTAAAACGGAGCGGATTGTTGTTTATTGTGCTTGCCGTTTTTAACACACTTAAACAAATATAGTAAATCGATTCTCCGAAGTCAAGTGTTGACCAGTAACGGTTTGCCTTTTTACGGGTTAATGACAATCTACCTCTCAGCTTTTGGTTACCTTTGAAAAAAACCAATTATATAAAATAAAAGATTTAGATGAAATCATTTATAGTATTATTAATAAGCATTTTATGTATTTATAACTTATCGGCGTTTGGTCAAGCTAAGCCAGGGCCTCCAAGGCCGGAAGTTGCTACAATGGATTCGGTTGCTTCGCTAACTTATCCAAATGAGAAGCATTTTAAGAACATCCGTCAACTGACTTTTGGTGGTGATAATGCCGAAGCCTACTTCAGTTTTAACGGAAAGATGTTAACCTTTCAGGCTACCAACCCAGCTTGGGGCGAGAAATGTGATCAGATCTTTTATACCCAATGGGAGAAGAGTGATATGAAGAACTCCAAGCCTTCCATGATTTCTACAGGTCAAGGACGAACTACATGCTCCTATTTCATGCCAGGTGATACCACTATTATCTATTCATCTACCCACCTAGCATCTGCATCTTGTCCTCATGTCCCACCTAAAAGGGCCGATGGCAAGTATGTGTGGAGCATTTATGATTCCTACGACATTTTTGTTGCCGATTTGAAGGGCAACATCGTCAAACAGCTCACCAATACTCCGGGATACGATGCCGAGCCAACGGTTTCTCCCAAAGGAGATAAAATCGTTTTCACCAGTCTCCGCACCGGCGATTTGGAACTCTTTACCATGAACATCGATGGATCCGATGTCAAGCAGATTACATCAGGCTTGGGATACGATGGTGGCGCCTTTTTCTCTCCCGACGGCAAACAAATCATTTTCCGTTCTTCTCGCCCCAAGACCGAAGAGCAAATAAAGATTTACAAGGATTTGCTGGCAGAGGGATTGGTTATGCCAACCGAAATGGAACTCTACATCTGCAATGCCGATGGATCTAACCTCAGACAGTTGACGAACTTGGGTAAAGCCAATTGGGCGCCTTTTTTCCACCCATCTGGTAAGAAAGTCATTTTCGCATCCAATCACAAATCCACCAGGGGCATTCCGTTCAACCTTTACATGATAGATACCGACGGTAAAAACCTCGAGCAAATCACCTTCGACGGATTCTTCGATTCCTTTCCCATGTTCAGTCCAGATGGCAAAAGGATCATCTTCTCCTCGAACAGGAACAACGGCGGTACCCGCGATACCAATTTGTTTATAGCCGACTGGGTAGATTAAGGGTTTTTAATACGCACCTTCTTCAGAGATAACAGGTTCATGGCGTTCATGCCCAAACCTGATACATTTTTGCTCTGCAGTCGTATGACCTCATCGTAATACAGAACAATTACTGGAGCCGATTCCATGATGATGGAGTCAAGCCGTTGGTAGGCTAGGTTTCTGGCTCGCACTTCTTGAATGCTGAAGCTGGATTCGAAAAGGGAATCGAACTCACTTGATGAAAAATGGGTGTAATTGGGTCCTGCCGGGGCACGGTTGGGCGAATAAAACAAGGAGAGGTAATTTTCCGCATCGGGATAGTCAGCAATCCAAGATCCTCTGAAAAAATCCAGCTTTTGTCTGGCTACCATTTCCCTATGAGTAGCCCCTTGATTTACCTCAACCCGAATGCGTATGCCACTTTCAGATAATTGACCTTGTAGGAATTCACACAGGTCTTGGTACTCTTTGGTGGTAGATAGGGTGATTTCGGGTAATCCTTTGCCTCCTGGAAATCCGGCCTCAGCCAACAACGACGCGGTGAGCTTTGGATTGAATTCATACCCCTCCACTTTTTTTGCATCATAGCCCGGCATGCCAGGCGGAACCATTCCATGGATGCCAGGAGTGCCTATTCCATTTCTCAAATAACGGATCATTCTTGAACGATCGAAGCCATGGTTAATGGCTTTGCGTATTCTCACATCTTGCAACGGGTTTAATTGCTTTTCCCGGGATGTAGCATCCATCAATATGCCCAAATATTCGGTATTCAAGTAGGGCGCTTTATTCATTATGAATTTATCCATGTACTTGTCCCTAAGTTGTCCGCTCCGGTCCAATAACTCATCCTTGTAGCCTGCATCCAAACCCGAAATGAAATCCAATCGGCCCTTCACAAATTCCATGAAAGCCGATTGTTTGTCGGACAAGAAACTGATGGAAACGGCATCTACTAACGGCAACCGCTCACCATTCTCGATTTCGAAATAGTTTGGGTTACGGTGTAGAACCAAAGCTGTTCTCTCTTCCCAAATGAAGAGTTTGAATGCACCTGTTCCCACAGGGTTTTTCCTGAACTCCTTGCCATGTTTCAAAACGGCCTCCCGTGGAACCACTGCACAGTAAGGAGTGGTTAATAATCCCGCAAAGGGTGGAAAAGGGGTCGACAGTCTAATAACGAAGACCGAATCATTTTCTGCAATGAAAGAGGCTTTTCCAGCAGCATCCTTCTCTACCTGGTTGAATACCCATGTTCCAGGAGAGGTAATTGACGGATCCAATATTCTATTGAATGAAAACACAAAGTCGGAAGCCACCACCTTACGACCACGACCGTTTTCGAAGATGGGATTGTCATGGAAGTAGACATCTTTTCTTAAGACAAAACGGTAGGTTAATCCGTCCTCTGAAATGGAATAGGAGGAGGCGATACAGGGTTTGATTTGAAGAGAGTCATCCATCTGCAACAGGCCGTTGTATAGCTGGTGACACGCCCATACATCGGCTTGACCGCGAGCATAAGCTGGATCCAAGGAGCTGATCCCAGATGCCTCGTTGTATCTGAAAACCGTTTTATCCTGACGATTTTCGATTCGGTCCATGCAGGCGTAAATTGATAAAAGCAGACAAAGAAACGGGAGCCCAATGACCTTCATGCCTCAAAGTTAAGCCTTTGAATCCTAATCGGGTGAAGTGTTGAAATTCAGTTGGCAGGGCTTATTTTCTTAAATTTGCATGATGAAAAAAGGCAGGACCATCGCTTTCCATACATTGGGCTGCAAACTCAATTTTGCCGAGACCTCTTCGATTGGGAAACAGTTTCGAGATGCTGGCTACGAGAAGGTACTGTTGGAGGATAGTCCTGATGTTTTTCTTTTGAATACCTGTTCCGTTACTGAGAATGCCGACAGAGAGTGTCGAACTCTGGTGAACCGTGCCTTGGCCGTGAATCCAGAAACCATCGTAGTGGTTACCGGTTGCTTTGCACAACTAAAGCCCGATGATATTGCAGGCATTCCCGGTGTTGACTTGGTCTTGGGCGCATCCGAAAAGTTCAATGCTCCAGCCTTTGTTGATTCCATACACGGAAAAGGCTCTACATTCGTACACGCATGCGACATCGAATCCTTGGAGGGTTTCATCAGCTCCCAATCTTCCAACGACAGAACCCGGGTTTTCCTCAAAGTGCAAGATGGATGCGATTACAATTGCAGCTTCTGCACCATTCCGTTGGCAAGGGGTTCTAGCCGGAGCAATTCGGTTGCCGGAGTGTTGCGCGAAATACAAGAAATTGCTACAAACGGAGCTCGCGAAATCGTTCTAACGGGTATCAATCTTGGCGACTTCGGTATTGATCCTGGAACAGGTCAACGCAATGAAACATTCTTCGACTTGGTTAAAGCCATAGAAGATTTGAATCCTCCTGTCCGTATAAGGCTCTCCTCTGTGGAGCCCAATCTCCTTGAAGACCGAATCATTGAGTTGATCGCACACTCTAAGGTCTTTATGCCGCATTTTCACATGCCACTGCAAAGTGGTTCTGATGCTGTGCTTGCTCGGATGCGTCGTAGGTATCGTCGTGAATTGTATGCAAGTCGTGTAAACTTGATCAAGAAACTTATGCCTTCGGCATCCATCGGTGTGGATGTGATTACAGGTTTTCCAGCTGAGACCGATGAAGAGTTTCTGGAGACTTTCGAGTTCATTCGCGACTTGGAAGTATCCTACCTTCATGTATTCACTTATTCCGAGCGCGATAATACACTGGCTGCTGAAATGAGTCATGCAGTACCAATGTCCAAACGCAAAGAGAGAAATAAGATGCTGAGGATTTTGTCCGAAAAGAAATCTCAAGCGTTTGCGGTTGCTTACTCAGGTCAATCATTCGAAGTGTTGTTTGAATCAGAAAACAAAAGTGGATTTATGTTCGGTTACACCCCGAACTATATCAGGGTTACCGTTCCATTCCAAGAGAGTTGGATAAACCAATTGGTTTCATGCAAACTCTTGGAAATAGATAAGCTAGGTCATATGACTGCGGATCCTGTTGCTGTAAATAGGAATGCATCCAAGGTCGTTGAACATCAAAACTGAAAAGACTAAACATGTATCCGACCATATCCGACCTGATTCAAGACCTGTTTGGAATTTACATTCCCCTTCCCATCCAAAGTTTTGGATTCATGTTGGCGGTATCCTTTTTCTGTGCTGCATGGACATTATCCATGGAGCTTCGCAGAAAAGAGAGGCTTGGCATTTTCAGGCCAGTGGTGGTTAAAACATTGATAGGTGAGCCTGCAAAGCCGATGGATCTTGCTTATTCCTTTATTTTCGGATTTCTCATTGGTTTCAAACTACTTTATGTTTTCAATCATTATGGAGAGTTTGTTAACGATACCCAAGGTGTACTGCTTTCTTCAAAAGGCTCATTTCTTGGTGGATTAGCTGGAGGTATCATCTCTGCTTTTTTGAGATACCGCGAAAAAGAAAAACTGAAACTACAAAAACCCGAGTGGAAAAGTGAAGAGGTTTCTCCGGCTCAAATGGTAGGTAACATTACCATGGTAGCTGCTGTGGCCGGTTTGCTGGGGGCAAAGATTTTCCACAATCTGGAGAATCTGGATGAATTGGTTCGTGATCCGCTGGGCGCATTGATTTCATTCAGTGGTCTCACGATGTATGGCGGTTTGATTGTTGGAGGTGCGGCTGTTATATGGTATGTGAGGAAAAACGGAATGGATCCTTTTCATTTTGCAGATGCCGCAGCACCTGGACTCATGTTAGCATATGGCACTGGTAGGATGGGATGTCACATTTCAGGTGATGGTGATTGGGGCATAGTGAATTCTGCTCCTAAACCTGATTGGTTAGGCTTCTTACCAGATTGGACTTGGTCCTATACTTATCCTCGAAATGTCATTAACGATGGCGTACCCATTGAGGGTTGCGTAGGAAACCATTGCATGGTATTGCCCGAGCCCGTGTTCCCAACACCATTGTACGAATGTATCGCATGCCTACTCTTGTTTGCAGGGTTATGGTCGATTCGTAAACGCATTTTGATTCCAGGAATGCTGTTTGCGATTTATTTAGTCATGAATGGCGTGGAGCGTTTCCTGATAGAAAAAATTCGTGTCAATACACAGTATCACATCGGTTCATTGGATATCACCCAAGCTGAAATCATATCAGTTGTTTTGTTTTTGTTGGGTGTATTTGGAATGATTTGGTTGAACCGAAAAAAATCAACAACCAATTTGTAATCTTCCACTGAATTTTGCTTTCACTGCCCGAAATAACTTCAGCCGCCCGTCAGGTCATCGACCAATCGGTAAGGTTTATCCGTAAACAATCGGTTGGCTTCGACCGCTCGGTTGTAGATAAAAAAGGCTACAACGATTTGGTATCTTATGTGGACCGGGAGTCGGAACGGATGTTAGTGGATGGCTTGGGAAAGTTGATTCCTGGCTGCGGATTTATTGCCGAAGAGGAAACAGCGGCCGACAATGGACATCGTTACCGATGGATCATAGACCCTTTGGATGGTACAACCAATTTCATACATGGTGTGCCTTGTTATGCGGTTAGTGTGGCACTTGCCGATGACCAGGAAATAATCATGGGCATAGTTCATGAAGTGAATTTAAACGAATGCTTTTGGAGCCACAAGGGAACAAGTGCATTTGTTAATGATGAACCCATTCAGGTTTCCAAATGCAACTCCATGTCGGATTCATTGGTTGTAACCGGTTTTCCCTATACAGACTTCAGCAGAATGGATTCATATATGGAAGTCTTCAAGCATTTCATGAAAACAACGCATGGAATCCGGCGACCCGGATCTGCCTCGGTAGATTTGGCGTGGCTCGCTGCGGGTCGTTTCGAGGTTTTTTACGAATACGGTTTACATGCTTGGGATGTGGCCGCTGGCGCTTTCATCGTTCAGCAGGCAGGAGGACAAGTAACTGATTTCACAGGTGGTCATGACTTCATCTTTGGAAAAGAAATCATAGCTACCAATCGCATATTACATACAGATTTCCAATCAGCAATCGGAGATCGAATGGAAAATAAAGATACTTTCAAATCAACAACCAACCCATGAATTCTATAGCACACATACCAGGTATTTCTCACTCTGGTTCAGAAAACTTCTTCTTGTTAGCGGGACCATGTGTGGTGGAAAGCGAACAAATGGTTTTCGACATTGCTGGTCGTATTAAAGAGCTAAGTGGTAAATATCGGATTCCCTATGTTTTCAAGGCATCTTACAGGAAGGCTAATCGTACAAGACTCGATTCATTCACTGGAATTGGTGACGACAAGGCATTGGAGATTCTTGGCAAAGTTAGAACCGACTTAGGACTGCCCGTGGTGACCGATATCCATGAAAGTCATGAAGCAGCGATGGCTGCTCCTTTTGTAGATGTTTTACAGATACCTGCTTTCTTATGCAGACAAACAGATTTGTTGGTGGCAGCCGCCAAGACGGGGAAAACAGTTAATGTGAAAAAGGGTCAATTCCTGGCCGCTTCTTCCATGCAGTTTGCAGTAAACAAGATTCGTGAATCTGGCAACAGCCATGTCATGCTTACGGAGCGAGGAACCATGTTAGGTTATTCCGACTTGGTTGTCGACTTCCGTGGTATTCCGGTCATGCAGCAAATGGATGTTCCTGTTGTTTTGGATGTAACGCACTCCCTACAACAGCCCAACCAAGGATCAGGTGTTACAGGTGGTCAGCCACATCTCATTGAAACCATTGCCAAGGCAGGAATGGCTGTGGGTGTAGATGGTATTTTTATCGAAACCCATCCCAACCCAGCGAAAGCTTTGTCCGATGGAGCCAATATGTTGCCTCTTGATCAGTTGGATGCGCTACTCGATAAACTTTCCACCATTCGAGCTGCTATTAAATAGCTGTAAAACAACATTTTGTAATTTACCTGGTTTATAATTTTCACGACCTTCTAATAAAGGTTTTTCATACTTTTGAACCCTTATTTAGAGTCAGTCTAATTTAAAATAGGGTTTATGCGATTACCAATAGGGCTGTTTGTGATTCTAGCAACAGCCTTTGCTAGTACGGAGTTGTTGGCACAACAAACCGCCTCGAACGATTCTTCCAATCAGATTTCTGTTGTTCAAATTGTAGGTAAGAAATTGATGGTATTGCCAGGATCGGGAGCATATATCAGCAGCGAGTCCATTTCAAGATCCAATCAAAGCGATATCAATAAGGTGCTTCGTTTAGTACCTGGTGTGAACATTCGTGATGAGGATGGTTACGGCTTGCGACCCAACATCGGCTTGCGGGGTACACCTGTAAATAGGAGTGCTAAAATCACACTCATGGAGGACGGCATACTGATGGCACCTGCTCCATATTCAGACCCATCTGCTTATTACTTTCCAACCTTTTCTCGCATGGAGGCAATCGAGGTGCTGAAGGGTAGCAGCCAAATACAATATGGTCCTTATACCATTGGTGGAGCCATCAATTTGGTTTCAACGCCTATTCCAAATGTATTTGAGGGATTCGCCCATTTATCGTACGGAAGTTTTAATACCAACCAGCAGCGAATTTGGGTTGGAGACTCACAGAATAAGTTAGATTATGTTTTTGAAATCAACCGACTTGCTAGTGACGGATTCAAGGATTTGGACTTTGGTGGCAACACTGGGTTTGATCGACGCGATTTCATGGGAAAGTTGAGATGGAGTTCGGATCCTTCCGATAAAATCAATCAATCCGTTTCAATCAAATTCGTGAATACAACCGAATTGGGTTTTGAATCCTATTTGGGATTAACCTACAAGGATTATGTTTCCAATCCTATGAGAAGGTATGCCGCCACTCAGAAAGATCGTATCGAATTGCAGCATAATCATGTTGCACTGACCCACGACATCCAGCTTAGAAGTAATCTCGTAATAACTACAACTACATATTTGTCACAAACAATTCGTAACTGGTCTAAGGTTCAGTCTGTCGAAGGCAAGGGCGTTTTTGACATTGTAGGAAATCCAAATTCATACGACTCGCTCTTTTCAATCATGACCGGATTTTCAAATGGTTCCATTGGTTTTCAAGATGCAGAGAGATCCTATTTTTCAAAAGGCGTTCAATCTAATTTGAAATGGGATTTCAAAACAGGAAGTTCCGAACATCGGCTGGTGCTTGGAATGAGGCTGCATGAAGATGAGTCTGATCGATATGCTACCTTATCGGATTTTGATATGGTTAACGGAACCATGGTGCTTCAAAATCCAGGTGTGAAGGGAAACAGTGAAAATCAAATCCGCCATGCGATGGCTGCTTCGGTTTTCTTACATCATGAATGGAGATTAAAGCGTTTGTCGGTTTATCCCGGATTGCGTATTGAAGGGATTGAACTCGATTATTCCGACTATGGAAAGAATGACAATGCGCGAGTAGGAACAAATTTAGTCCAGGCCGAAAATAAACTCATGGTTTATTTGCCTGGCTTGGGCCTCTCTTACCGTATTGGAACCTATGCAAGTGCCTTCGGCGGAGTTCACAAGGGTTTCTCTCCTCCGGGCATGCCTCTTCCGGGTGATACAAAACAGGCAAATCCAGAAACAGCCATCAGCTACGAGCTTGGTTCCAGATACCGTAGCGAAAACACCAAGGCGCAATTGGTTTTATTTTTCAATCATTACAACAATATTCTTGGATCAGACAATGTATCATCAGGAGGTGCAGGTACGGGAAACATGTTCAACGCCGGTGAAGCCGATATCAAAGGCGTTGAATTCTGTTTTGAATATGATATCATGAAGCTTTTGAGAACCAATCCGGATTTTATGATACCCGTTGGATTCAATTACACTTATACCGATGCCAGATTCATGGAAACTTTCATAGGTGCAGGGGGCGATTGGGGTACGGGAATCATTATTAGGAATGACTTCATTCCATTCATCACACCCCATCTGTTTTGTACTACAATCGGATTTGAGAAATCACGATTCAATTCAAGCCTGACCATCAGATATGTGGGTGAAACCCGCGTTAAGCCAAGCCAAGGAGCAAGCGTTTTACCAAATGAGCAAGTGGGTTTGAAAGAGATAAATGCCTTGAGTGGCTATTCTGTCGTGGATATTTCTGTCAACTACACATTCAAAAATAGAATTACCCTATATTCTCGTGTAAACAATCTTTTCAACGACAAGCATATTGTCTCCAACCTTCCTCAAGGATACCGTCCAGGGATGCCGCTATCCATTATGGGTGGTGTGAAATATGGATTTTGATTTTCAACTCTTTCTATTTCCGAATAAAATCATTCTCGCTTCAGTCATAAATCATTAATTTGGTGCGCCCATTTTCAGGCAACTCACCTTCATCAATTCATGACAATGAAAATTAAAATACGACGCAAATTCGCATCTAACCTCCGTCAAATGGCTTTTGGTGGCAATCAGGGCGATGAAAGATTGGTCGAACAATTGACTTATGATACCGACGGCCATTTAATGGAAAGTAAAAAATGGGAAGATGACGGTGCATGTGAAACCAATACCTATGTGTACAATGAGCATGGTAAGGTTATAGAACATACGATGTTTCTCGAGCCAGACGACATTTCTGAAAGGTTCGTTATGGAAAGGGATAGTCAAGGACGATTGCTTTGTGAAACGAAATATTATGGGGATGATCCCGGGGATAAAACCGTATTTGAATATGGGGAATGGGAAAATCCGATTCGTATTTCACGCTATGATCCCGATGGAGTGTTAGAGACTGTGGAGTCATTTGAATATGACGATTCTGGGAATCCAGTCTCCCATGCGAAATCAGATGCTACACAAAAACAATTGGAGCGCTCTGAAATTAGATACCATGAAAACGGAAAGCCATCACATAAAACTTTAATCGGTCCGGGTGGGAACACAGCAGGCTCTACGGAATTAATGTATGATGAGGAAGGAAGAGTCGTAAGAGCAAGTGAGAGCAATGCAGAAGGTAAGTTGATATCTGATGTGGTTTCTCAGTATGATGAAAGAAGCAATGTAATTCTCAGACATGTTCGAGATTTCAATACCCGGGTCTTAAGGTTTGAATACAATAGCAACGACCAGGTTGTATGCGAAGAGATCGTTGATGGAAATGGAAACCTGATTTTGCGAAATACCATGGAATATGACACTAACGGCTTACTTGTTAGCGAGACGGAGTTTTGGCTCGATACCGGAAGGGGGCGTGGTGATGGTAATTCGGTAAGTCGCTATGAATATGAATTCGATTGATTCAATCCACAAACAATACCAGTCCTTTCAAGTATTCCCCTTCAGGATGATACAGGTTGATTGGATGATCGGCGCCTTGTGAAAGCTGATGTAGTATTCTGACTTTTCTTCCTGTTTTTGCGGCGGCTGTGAATACCGTTTTCCTGAAAAGTTGCTTATCTATAGCCTGGGAACAGGAGAAAGTAAAGAGTATACCCCCTTTACTGATTTTTCGAAAAGCCATCTCGTTTAGATTCCTGTAACCCACAATAGCTTTGTCAACGGCACTTAAATGCTTGGCATATGCAGGAGGATCCAATACTATAAGGTCGAATTTCCCTGGTTCTATGGTTTTCAAATACGAGCTGACATCATCGCAAATGGTTTCATGTTGGATATCATTTTTGAAATTCAGAGCGATGTTTTTTTCAAGCCAATCAAGTGCCTTTTTAGAACTGTCCACCGATGTTACGGAAGCTGCTTCTGCTTTCAATGCATAAATGGAGAACCCTCCAGAATAACAAAAGGTGTTCAATACGCGCTTGCCTTGGACATAGGTTGATAGTAAAGTTCTGTTATCGCGTTGATCCAGGAAAAAACCTGTTTTTTGACCCTCCTTCCAATTCACTTGGAAGAGATTTCCATTCTCTCGAACCGTGTCTTCCTCTAGTGATCCTTTGAGCCAGTTGTTATAATGTGCAGATGGATTGCCACTGAATTCAGAGCTTTTATCGTAAACATGTTCGATATTCAATGGCAATGAAGTGATTGCATTGCAAATGCTTTGCAATGATAAACGCATACCTTCACTATGGGCTTGGATTACAGCAGTTGTTCCATATACATCTACAATCAGTCCAGGTAAATCATCTCCTTCACCATGAATAAGTCGAAATGCATTCGTTTGCCCATGCTCTGCCAAACCCAATTCCTTTCTAAGTTTTAAGGCGGCTTTAAATCGTTCTTTCCAAAATGAATCATCAATGGGTCTTTGCTCAAAAGTCAATACCCTTACCATGATTGTTCCAAGGTGGAAATGACCGGTGGCCATATAAGCTCCATCATGGTTGAAAACCTCAACTATTTCTCCCTCGGAAATCCCATCTTTTCCAGAGCGGATGGCACCTGAAAAAATCCATGGATGCCTGTTGTTCAAAGATCGGTCTTTGGCGGGTTGAAGTATGAGACGCTTGTAGTTGGTATTTGCCATAGTTCAAAAATAGACATATACGGGCAATAGGGGTTGGACATTATTCTTAAATTTGGGATGCGATGGTTCCGTTCGATTTTGAAACACCAAATACGAGTGATGCTTTTTTCCGGTTGTCACAGATCGGTCAAGGTATTGCAAATGCTGTCCGAGAATCGTTCGGCGAACGCTCATATTGGATTGTTGCCGAAATATCGGATCTGGCTGTTCGAAAGGGCCATTGTTATTTGTCTTTGGTAGAGAAGCCTCCAGGCGCTGCCGCACCCATCTGTGAAATGAAGGGTATTGTTTGGGCCTCTTCATTTGCATCTGTATCTGCCAATTTCAAACTTGCTTCTGGGATGGAACTCTCCAAAGGCATGGTCATTTTATTTAAAGCCTCGGTTCGGTTTGATGTGAAGTGGGGATTGAGCCTTACCATATCAGATATTGATCCCAAATACACTATCGGGCAAATACAAATTGAAAGGGATCGAGCCGTTGCAGCCCTTAGATCTGAGGGTGTTTATGATAAAAACAGATCTTTGACTTTTCCTGTTGTTGCCCAGCGGATCGCAGTGATATCTGCTTCTGATTCGAGAGGATATGAGGATTTCATGCAAAAGCTGGTAGGCAATGCCTACGGATATAAATTCAATTGCGATTTGTACCAATCCCAGTTGCAAGGCGACAAGGCTGCAATGCAAATGGTTGAACAATTGATTGGAATTTATGGAAAGATTTCCAACTATGATGCAGTTGTGATTGTCAGGGGAGGTGGAGGAGCAGTCGATTTGAATTGTTTTAATGATGTTCGATTAGCCAGGGCCATTGCACGATTCCCAATTCCAGTGATTACCGGTATTGGCCATACAGCCAATCGTAGCGTATCTGACGAAGTGGCCCATGCCGATCGAATCACACCTACCGATGCCGCAGATTATTTCATTGAGAGGATGCTTGCCTTCGAGAATAGGATTATGGATTTGGTGCAATCGATCAACCAGCTGGCAGAGGAGCTTATCATGGAAGAAACCGCCAAGGTAGAGGAGTTGGCAAACGGCCTTACCGCTGCGTTTAATGATCTGATAGATGGGGAATCCAGTAGATTATCGACTATTTCGATGCAAATACGCGATTTGACTTTGTCGTTGTTGTCTAATGCAAATTACCGGATGGCATCATCTTCAGTGAGCGTGGCTCAATTAGCCAAAGGTCGTTTATCGATGTGCCAAGATAGAATCAATCGATCTGAAATGAACATTAAAACGGCTTCTCTGAAAAGAATCAAGGATGGCAATATCTTGATCGATTCATTTCAAAATACCATAAAACATCTGGATCCCATAAATGTCCTCAAGCGTGGATTCTCCATCACAATGAAAGATGGAAAATCGATAAAAAGCGCCTCGGATATAAAAGCGGGTGACATTTTAACCACCATTCTACATGAAGGAAAAATCGAAAGCCACATCAGGTGAACAACAAACAGATCCAACATCCTATGTGGATGCTGTTACCGAATTGGAATCTATACTGGCCGAGATCGAGTCGGGTGATGCCGATGTGGATCTGTTATCCGTAAAAGTGAAACGAGCTTTGTTTTTGGTTGGATTTTGCCGAAACCGACTGCGTCAAACAGATGAAGAGGTCAGAAAGCTGATCCAGGGAATGGATGAGGAATGAACATATGTGCGTTTTGCATGCAAAGCCGCCCATTATTTCTTAATCATTCTACCTGCAGCATTCAATCCCTTCTCATTGGTAATCCTGAAAGAATATGAGCCTGCAGCGAGTTTATTGCCTGAGATTGTTGTTTCCTTTGAATCGATATGGGTCTTGAGTACGGTTCGTCCGGTCATATCTATGATCTCCAACTCGGATTTTGATTCAACAAATCGATCATCAACGATGAGAACAGTTTGTTCAGAAAATACATTAGGGACCATGAGCGCAAATGCTGCGAGATTAGACGGATTGTTAATGCCCAAAATTTCGGAAATGGATCTTTTCCAAACACCATCTTTTACCGTTCCGATATACAGATCGCTTTGCGATGTGGTCAGTGAACTGATGATCGAGCTCTGAGGTGCATTGATAATATCGGTGAAGGTCTGTCCCGAATCGCGTGAAATATGGACATACCCGGGTCCCGATGCAAACAACAATCCGTTAGCTGCATAGAGATCATCGTAATAATCAAAGGTGGTAGGTGTCCAGGTAAGTCCGAAGTCGGTCGACAAGAAATTGCCATTCGAAGATGCTGCATAAACAAAGTTGTCGATGGTTGCAAGATCATTGATCAGTGCACCACTAGCTCCCGTTTGGGTCCAGTTGAATCCTGCGTCAGTTGATGTATATAATCCTTCGTTGTAGGAGCCGACAATGATATTGTTACCCGCAACAATAACGCTGCTCAACAGTGCGGATGGCATGCCTGTGTTCTCGAAAGTCCAGCTGGCTCCATTGTTTCCTGATCTTAGAAGTCCGGATTGCAAACACGCACCTAACATAAGCGTGTCTTTTATATCAAGCCTTTGACAAAACCCTGTCAAGATATTCGGCCCGGTATTGTTTATCAAATTCCAAGTTAATCCCCCATCTGTACTTCGATTAATCCCCAAATCAGAGGCAACATACACTTCATTGCCTCTTGACTTCATGTGATTGCAGTTCAGCATGCCAAGGCCTGAGAAATTCCAAATTCCATTATTGTATTTTGATACACCATAAATGGAGGAACCGGCATAAACAGTATCCACACTGGTTGTTGCAAGGCTATTGATATTCAATGTTTGCATTCCAGTGTTTTTGGAAACCCATGTAACTCCGTTATCGCTGCTGGAATAAACGCCCCTGTTCGAACCTACCGCAATGTCATTACCTGCCTTACACAAACTAAAATTGAAACCTATGTTTGTTCCAAAGGAGGTTTGACTCCAAGTAGGTGCATTCAAGTTTGATGACATCAATATGCCTGAAGTGGTAGCAAAAACTTTATTGCCGTTCACCAGAAATTCAGTTATGTCTGAATAGGGGATTGTAGGATCGAAAGAAATCCAAGAACTACCCGAATTAGACGATAGCTTTACACCACCGGTACCGTAACTGAATATATAATTGTTTTTAATGTAAATGGTTCCGATAAATTCTCCAGATAAACCAATGGATGTGAACGAGGCTCCGCCGTTGGTTGATAGGTAAGCTCCATCATCGGTACCTAATACAACATTGTTGCCATCAACCGACATGCTGTTGATGTTGGGTGAATTGATTCCATTTACCACTTGTTGCCAAGTCGATCCGTTATTGGTTGATACGAACAGATAATCGCCAGCAGTTGGTAGGAATAGCTTTCCTGCACCAGCTACTATTACAGTAGCGAACACATTGCTCGGGCCATTTTGAATACTGCTCCAAGTGGTTCCATTGTTGGTACTGAGATAACTATCGGGGTATGCAAAAGCAACCACCGTATCGCCGGATGCAGATAGATTTTCTATCACATTAGTCAAGTAGAGTGGTGGGACAATGCTCCAGCTGTTATTGGATATGCCTGTTGATAACACACCATTACCTGTCATGGCAAACAATTTGCTCGAAGTGGATCTTAATTTGTAAACTGGTTCACCTACCAATCCAGAAACTGGAATCCATTGAGCATGGGCAACCATGTTCAGGCAAATTAGAATGGCGATTAAGGTGATTTTTCGTTGTGTTGAATGCATATTCCTGGAAGAAGTTGTTTTAGTTAAATAGTATGATCGGAGTTTGATTGTATCATTCCGAAAAAATAGACGATATGTTTTTGGCTGATGAATTGCTCTTCACATCACCTTAAGGTGCGAAGTGCAGTCTTGATGGTCACGGCTTCACCTCCAGCTTCAATTCGTAGCAAATAAATGCCAGCAGTCAGATTTGAGATGTCCATGCGTAACAAATGCTCACCTTGTGGCCTTTCTTCATCTGAGGAGAGCAGTAACTTGCCATCTAATCCGTAAAGTTGGATTTTGATTCGATTTTGAGCTGGATTGCCGACAAGAAGCGACAACTCATCTATTCCAGTCTGATAGGCGTTAGCCGACAACGATGTTCCTACTTCGCAGGTAGACGATTTAATCGGCCCGTAAATAGTTTCGGTTCCATCGAAATCCGTTTGAATCAGCTTATAATAGTGCGTCCTTCCGTTGTTGTTACGATCGATGAAAGAATATTCGATAGGTGAGGAGGAGTTTCCGCTTCCCTTCACAGTTCCAATGTTTTCATAGTAGGATCCTTCAACACTTCTCATCAAGGTGAAGAAATCATTGTTCAACTCGGTAGCAGTAGTCCATGTCAGTTTTATTTCACCTTCCACACAACCAGCGTCGAAGCTCATCAAATCGATTGGCAATGGATTCAGTTGACCGGCAAGAGTCCACCAGTTCTCAGGCATATAGGTGGCTCCATTTACCAAAGTTCCGCTTACGAGGTTACTCTGCGTGCCTTGCAATGGGTATTGCCACCCTTGAAACGGCTGGATATAACACTGCGCCCTTGGGTTGGCGACACTGCCTAATTCACCTGGAGTGCAAACGAATGAAAGATTGGCATTGATATTGGACCCAATGGTTTTGAAATACCAAAATCTATCCACTGTGTTCAAGCTATTGTTGTTTCCAAACAAATCATTGATGTTAGGAATTCCTGGAGGTAATGGAAGGTTGTCAGTGGCGGGAGTCCTGTATGTGGCCATGATGATGGTATCACAGGTTCCTGAAGAAAGATTGAATGTAAATGGAATGTATTCGGTACTGCTGTATCCGAAAGGAATTACTCGGGATCCTACTCTGGAATTTACGCGCCATATCACCGCTGCGGATGAATCAAAAACCTCACTACGAATGTATCCGTTCACTCTTGTGATAGCAGTTAATGAATCGCGTTCAACAATGATGTTCCTGCCGCCTCCATTTCCTGGATTACGATCACTGTCTAGATTTAATTCCCCTGCGGTTAAGGTCAACTTATTTCTAACGAACACTGATCGGCTGTTTGGGAAATTGGTTGGGTATGCGAATTCAGAGTTCGGAGTGCCTTGGAAGTTTATATCCAAATTGTAATACTTGTGCGCTGCTGAGGTGGCGATACCAACTCCAATTCCAGTCACAATTTGGTTGTCGGAGCCATAGTATTCAATCGTACTGTTGCTGAGCAATAGGAAATTCATACCCGTTGCATTCGCTCCCGATGTGGCATTGATGGCGCCTGTGTTGGTTCCGTTATACATTCCTTGTACTCGTGAGGTTCTCAAACGACCGGAAATCTGTATTCCAGAATTGGGCTGTAATCCATTCGAGAAAACCTGATTGCCTTGCAAGTCCAATACAGAACCTGTAAGAACTTGTAAACGGTCGATGGAAATGTTCGAAAGGGATGCGATTTGAAGGTTTCCAGATACAACGGTTAGAGTACAGCCAGATGCAACCTCCTGTTGGATTTGTTGCAAAGAGTGCGTGGTGGTCGAACGAGTGAAATTAGCAATACCATTTCTGCCATATCGAATCTTCCCGGATACGGATCCAGTACCAGGGTTGGCACTGGTCATGATGCCTGTGCCACCATAAGTGATCGTTGGGCTATTTATGACCAAGAAGTTTTGCTTACTGCTTGTTGCGTTGTTTTCAAAATTGATCGTACCCCCGGTATGGCTGAAGTCGCCAATTGCATTGTTATCGGAATTGATGACTAAATCCACTTGCTCTAATGAGATCTCAGTGGCGTTTTTGTGTAGAAAAAGAGTACCTCCCGACATGTTAAATCCACCAAGCACATTCATGACGGCATATTTGTTTCCGTATTGTATGGCTAACTCACCAAGAGACATGCTCATGTTACCACCAATGGATACATCAACGGTGTCATTACCGCCTGAAAGAGCTGTGATTCCTCCGAAGACTTGCATGTCTGTGCCTATATTCAGGTCAACGAAGTGGGCGGTGAGTGAGTTGGTAGAAAGGGCGCCGAAGAAATTTTTTCCTCCAGAGATATTGGCACTTCCTGTAATGTTAATTGTTTCTCTTCCCTTGGCCATGTTACTGATGAAAAGTCCGGCAGGTCCGGTAATAACGAAGTTACCACCTACATTCAGATTCAGTTTCATAGTGCTGATGGCGACAGCTCCTTGAGCAAGTCCGATGAAGGCGCAGGTGTCCGTAGCTGCATTGGCGAAGGTAATCTGCATCAAACCGGAAGCCGTGAATGTGGAAGTGAGACCAGCCGTGTGAACCGAGTAATAACCAGCGAAGTTTCCGCCTCCGTAATTGAAGTTACCAACATTGAAGGTTACGATTCCAGCGTTGTCCGTAACCCGGTTGTCGATTCCCCTGAAGAAGGAGTTCGATCCATTTAGGTTGAAGTTGGTTGCTACGGTAAAGGTCAGGTTTCCTGTTATTATGGTGGATCGGTTGTTGAAAATACCCGATACTCGTCCGTTGGTTTGCGTGTAAATTCCACCAACATAGAAATTCATATTGCCACTTCCCGAATAAATGCCCGTGAATCCGAATCCGGCTCCGTTTGAAGCAGTGGACAGGTTGAATGCTCCATTACTGCGGAAAAAGGTAGCTCCACTTCCATAGTTCATCCGGAAATAATCTGTGGTTCCTGGATTGGTGAAGTAGAAGGATCCAGTCAACACCGAATCAATGGATGTGTTCAGCGTATCGAACTGCCCGATGAACTTTCCGGCGCTCATGAATAATGAATCTCCAACAGCCAATGTCAAATCTCCCTTGGACCTGGCCAGCGTGATGTTGGAATTGGCTCCTGTGACGACGAAATCATCTACGATGCGTAAACGAAGCTTCTTCGTGTTGGTGGATCCGTTTAAGAAGGTAGTGTTGGAGGTTCCGTTGATGATCAGGTCGCGGTTGATGTTCACCGTAGGTTGACCGGTATAGGCGGGTACAAGTGCATTTCCTCCCATGAAGGTATTGTCAACACCGCCTGAGATGATCAGGTCTAGGGTATTGAATGTGAAGTTTCCAGAGCATCCGTCTACAAATCTTACTACAGCGGGTGCTCCGGCAACAGAGGTGTTTCCTATAGTGGTGATACCGGTAACATTAACAGTGAGTGGTGCATTCACACCATTTACCAAACGAATGTCGGTGAGTGTATTCCCTTGGATGGTCATATTGCCGTTTACATTCAGAGTCATGTAAACCGTTGCACTGGAGTTGTAAAACGCTCCTCGCATACCTCTGAAGTTGTGACCAAGTACCAGGTTTCCATTTACTGTCCAGTTCAGGATGTTGTAAACCGAATCCATCACGACTGTTGTGTTGGTGGATGTGCTGATATCGGTGAAGTTGTTGGTCACCAATGTGAAAGCCCTGGGTTGTCCGGCTGCGAAAATGATGCTTCCGGTTCCGTTGATCTCCACATCTTCAAACTCCATGTAATTGGATCCGGTTCCTCCTGATGAGCCATCGCACATACGAATGATACCAGATGAAACGGTGAGTTTTCCAAATACTCTTTGAAAACCAGTGCTTGACATGAACTCATCGTATTGCTCCCAATTCACCAGGTCAGCAGTGTTCAAAATCACATTTCCGAAATTTCCGGTTACACGCGTTGCATCTCCCAATGGCAGGTTCAAGTCGAACCACTTTTTGATGATGAGCGTTGAAGTGGGTGAAAAGGTCTCATTACTTCTCGAAAAAATTCGTTCGTCTTGTGCCGTGTTATTGATTGGATTGTGCTCGTAGGTTCCAGTTCCAGTCAATTGAAATGCCTTCAGCTGGTTCGTGCTGGTCTGATCAATACCTCCGAAGTTGTTCAATCGGCCTGCAACAATCAAATCTCCAGCATAGGAGAGTGTACTACCCACAGCCGCATTCACGGTCAATACCGCACCTGCTTGTACGTTTATGTTCCCAAGGACAGCCGTATTGGTGTTAACGGTAACAGTATGACCTGTAGCGATGGTCACATTCGCCCCGGCAGCAGGTACCACTCCCGTCGACCATATCGAAGCGGTTGTCCACGATCCCGATGCAATCGAAGTTTGAGAAAAAGACTTGAAAGTGCTTAAAGAAACGCACAACATTACCACGCAACCAACTACTCTTTGATTGCACAACCTTGAAACAGACTTGATAATTCCTACAAGTAGTTTTAGCCTCATATAAACACTTAGCCGATTTGCCAAGATAAGGAATTTATACTCTGAAATCCAGTGTTTTGTTACTAAAAATTGATTTTATGTGGCTGACGGCTTCGAATTTTTTAAGATGTTGTAAATCAGCTATATGAGCGCTAGTTATTGGTCAATAGTTATTAGTCATTGGTCATTAGTCAAAGGTCATAAGGCAATCGGAACACGGATATACGCCCTTCGACAATTCGTCTGATAGCTATCGGACGAGCTCAGGGCAATGCGGTTTGCAACGGATTAATTTTTGATTCTGATCAAAATTCGCGTTCCCGACAACTGATGAACACGGATTAAATCTTACATCATTGCTGAAGTCATCCGCGGTGGCTGAGTAAGCGTAGCGCATCGAAGCCAGCGAAACCAAATAAAAAAGGCTCTGCTTTCGCAGAGCCTTTTTTAATCAAGATTATCGTTTGTTTACTCGACGCTGACCTTGGTCACAGAGATGGTTCCTTTTGGATCCTTCACATAAAGCATGTAGAGTCCTGCATTGGAAGCGCCCAGGTCGATTTCCCTAGTGATGTTGCCACCTTGCGCATCCACCACTTCAGAGTACACCATCCTTCCGGAGATGTCGGTGACATAGATGTTGTGGTCACCGGCCACCTGTGCACGGAACTCCACGAAGAAGGTTCCGTCGGTTGGGTTGGGGTATACCTTGGTTCCGAAGCCTTCCTCATTCATTCTGCAGGAAGAACCGCTGATGGCTGTTGCAGGTGAAGTACCGCAGGAGTTGGTAGCGGTCACCGACAAAGAACCACCGCTCACGCTCCAGATCACGAAGTACTGGCTGCAAGTAGGAGGGTTGGTGCAAGCGGAGTAGTCATCACCCGACAGGGTCCAGTTGTAAGAAGTGGCACCAGTAGCAGAAGCGGTGTAGAGTTCGCTGGCCTCTGGGCAGATAACAGCCGGAGTGAGCGAAGGAGCTTCAGGAGCACCATCCACAGTGATGGACGAAGTAGCGCTACCGCAATCGTAGAAGGCTTCCACGGTGATGGTACCACCGGTGAATCCAGCGCCGAAGTTGAGGTTGACCGCGTTCAGGTTGCTAGGACCGGAGATGGTTACACCGGCAGGCACGATCCAGTTGTAGCTGTTGGCATCGGAAGTTCCCAACGAGTAGTTGACGTTGGAAGCGTTGCAGATACCGGACACAGGACCGGAGATCGGACCGGGGATACCAGGAGTACCGGAAGTAACCGCCAGGCAAGAAGGAGCCGACACACCGCAAGAGCTGTTGGCCACCACACACACATCGCCGCTGAAGGCGTTGGCAGGGAAGGTAACAGTAGCCGAAGTACCGTTGCCAACCACTACGGCACCCGCTACGCTGGAAGACCAAGTGTAAGAAGTAGCGTTCGCCACTGGAGCAATGGTGTAAGTCTGGGTTGCGCCTTCACAAGGAGTATCCAAACCAGTGATGGCACCAGGAGTCGGAGCGTTGGTGGATACGGTGATGCAGTAGGAAGGACCGGCCAAACCGAAGGTAGAGATACCGTTCACGCAGATCTGAGCAGTGGTAAATCCAGGCAAGTAGTTCACAGTGGCGTTGGTTCCGTTGAAGGAAATGGTAGCCGTTCCAGGAACTGCAGGGATGATCTGCCAAGCGTAAGTAATTGGGCTCTGCGAAGGAATCGCACAAGCGGTGTACGACTGAGTCTGTCCAGGACATACCTGTGTAGCACCGTTGATGCAGGTCGAAGCTGCAACCGTACCGCGGATACCGGCGGCATTGGTTTGGCTGGTACGACCGCAGGCGTTACCGGCGAACACACGGATGAAGTAGTTCTGCTGTGGCAACACGAACGATACATTCACGCAGTTGGTGTTGGTCTGGATCGGACCGACCTGGCCGTTGAACAGGATCGACTGGTTGTGTCCGTTCTGGGTGAACCACTGGTAGAAGGTAGCGCCGGGAACTGGGTTCACACACACGGTGGAGTTCACACCAGGAGCAGCAGCTGTGGGTAAGGTAGAGAAGGTCGGAGATGCAGCTGGACCACCAGTTGATACGGTCACTGTGATGGACACGCAAGAGGTGGTGTTACATAGACCCTCAGCACGCACGAAGTAGGTTGTGGTTGCGGTTGGAGCCACGGTTACAGAAGTACCGGTACCAACGAGGTTGGTTGCGCCACCGCAGGTGCTGCGGTACCATTTCCAGGAAGCCTGCTCACCCAAAGAACCACCGTTTACGGTAAGGGTGATGTTCTCACCCGCGCAGATGTTGTTGAAGTCGCGGTTAGATGAAGCCGAAGCGGCAGCGGTAGAAGGCTCCAACACGGTCACATTGAAGCTGGCCGAAGAAGTGTTTCCATATACATCGGTAGCGGTGTAGGTAACGGTGGTGGTTCCGCTTGGGAACACGCTACCTGGCACATGCGAAGCAGTGGTGATTACACCAGCACAGTTGTCGGTGATGGTAGGCACAGTCCAGGAAACTGGGTTACAAGAGGAGATGTTGGCAGGCACGTTTGCAATCGCCGGAGCCGAAATGTCAGTTACGGTGATGGAGTGTGAACAAGTAACGGTAGCACCTTCAGCATCAGTAACCGAGTAAGTGTTAACCGTGGTTCCAACTGGGAACAGTGAACCTGGAGCCAAACCAGCGGTTTGGATTACGCTACCCAATCCTACAGGACAGTTGTCAGTAGCAGTAGGCAAGCTGAAGTTCACTATAGCTCCGCAAGCATTGGCAGCAGCAGTAGTGCTGATATTTGAAGGACAATCTACCAATACTGGAGGAATGTTTGCTTCTGTACCTACGGTGATGCTGGTGGTGGTACCGCACAGGTTACCGTCGGAGATGGAGAAGAAGTAAGTTCCAGGAGGTACACCGGTGAACTGGGCTGGTGAACCGAAGGTCGAGAATAGACCACCATCGGAGATGGAGTAGGAACCGTCACCACCGCTGATACCGATTTCCATGGTACCGTCGGAGTAACCAGGACAAGTCTCCAAGGTGAAGCTGGTGTAGTCCACATCAGGATTGTCGTTCACGGTAAGGAAGTCAAATCCTTGTGCGGTACAGTTGTTCTGGTCGGTTACGGTCACGGTATACTGACCGGCGTTAGAGGCAGTCAGACCGGATACCAACGGATTCTGGTCGGTAGAGAAGAAGTTGTTTGGACCGCTCCAAGAGTAGGTCACCGAACCACCTGAACCACTACCGGCGCAAGCACCAGTTGTCCAGGAGTAGAGGGTAGTACCAGGAGTACCTGCACCAGCGCTCAAGGTGTAAAGGGTGGTGCTGGACTGATCGATAATCTGCAAACCAACTTCAGAAGGGAATGTACCGCCGTTGGTGTAGAACAGGGTGTAAGCAGTGTTTCCAGCCAAAGTCACTGGGATGTCGATTGTGGATCCAGTGGTGAATGAAGGTCCGAGGGTGGTTACCACAGTAGCACCTTGACGGACTTCCATGGTGGCACCGTTCCAACCGTCGCCGAAGGAGTCGGTGAGGCGGAAGATGTAATTACAAGTAGTGGAACCAGACGAACCGGGAGTACCGAAACCGAAGAACAAGGCGTTCTGGCCTTCGCAGTATGGACCTCCGTTGAAGCCGAATACGGAAGGAGGATTGAAGATGTTCTTGGTGAGGGTGGTGCTGCTGGAGCAGAGGTTGTCAGCCACGGTGAGGGTGTAAGTGGTATTCACCAGTGGGTTGTCGGTAGCATTCTGGGTGGAAGCCGAGAAGCCGTTGGTGCCGCTCCAAGAGTAGGTAACAGGACCGGCATAGGTGAAGGTCACACCAGGATCAGGAGTGAAACGGTATGCATCCAATGCACCAGACCAGTTGAGTGCATTCCTACCGGGCACGGCGTTGGCCAAAGTTCCGGTAGCGTTCTCGATACCTTGCGTGTGGTTCGAACCATCGCCGGTCATCTGGGTGGTGTGGATCTCGATCACGTTCGATGACTCATAGAGGTGAATCTGGCCCGATACAGGTGAGCCGCCACCACCGAAGTGCGGTACGTTGTTGAACTGGATAACGAATACACGGTTAGGAGCCGAACCTACGGTAGCATAAGAGATGCCGTTGGTGGTATTGTTCAAATCATCCCAAGCCAATGCGATCACATTGTTAGGAACGGTTGGGTTTGGCAACAACTGGCCAGAACAACATCCTGCACCTGAACCAGCACTGAAAGTGGCGAAGCCGTTGGTGGAGATGTAGATGTTGTTGTAGGAGTTTCCGTAGAAGGTGAAGTTGAACGGAATGGAGTAAGGACCACCAACCACATCATCACCTGTTGGACCAGCGGTACCCGAGATGGTGATGGGTGCGTGCGCAATGCTGGCGCCGGTGTAAGTACCACCAGGAACACCTGGGATCAACTGCGAGGTGAGGGTTACTTCAGTGCCGGGACAAGATGTACCAGTCGGAGTAAGAGCCGAAGTGGCTACAGGACCGCCGATCACATTTAAGGTGATAGCATTGCTACCAACGCACAAGCCAGAACCAACGCTAATCGAGTAGGTGGTAGTCACCAACGGAGTGACATTGATGGATTGTGTAGTGGCGGTGGTGTTCCAGGCGTAAGGACCAGGAACCACCGAGTTGGCGGTAAGGGTAACAGTCGTTCCGCGACAAATATCAGTGGAAGGGGTAGAAGTGGTGAAGGTAATCGGGGGAGGAGCAATTACGGTTGTGATTACATTAGAGAATGCATCAGGCGTACAGCCCGTACCGATGAAACGAACACGCAGGTAGAAGGTAGCAGGACCACTGGCAACCAGGTTCTGGTTAACACTCGTAGCATTGTTGATGTTGGTGTAGTTTACCTGATCAGTGGAGAACTGCCACTGGATGCTTCCGCTATAACCTGGGTCAACAGAGTAGGCCAGCGAGGTGTTACAAGAAGCGTTGGTAGGTCCGTTGATGTTGGAGGCTACTGGAGGAACGGGAGCCGTGTAAACGATGTTCACAAAGTAATCCTCGGTTTCACCCCAAGTATAGGTTCCGCAGCCGTTAACAGCAGGCAGTGTGCTCTCGATGGCTACCACGCGCATACGGGTGTTGCCCAAAGTGGCGCAGTTTGGAACGATGATGTTTCCTGAGAGCACGGTACCACCTACCTGGAATGTGGTAAGCGGACTGGTGTAAACCAGTTCACCGGTTCCGGCGAAGTCACCATTCTGATCAGCATCAATGAAGATGCGCACATAACCGGAGTAGGCGAAACCACCGCACTGACCAACGGTCACGCTGAATGGTACACTAGTGCCTTGTCCCAAATCAGGAACGGTGGCGAAACCGGCATAGTTGCTGTAACGGTTTTGAATAGATCCGATACCGGGAGCCACAGACGAACAGGTAGATGAATTGTTCAAGGTTCCGATGGATACATTGAAGATCTCGTCATCCGCGGCAGAAGTTGCTGCACTCACGCAGTAGCACAATTCAGAACCGACAAACACCGGTGTCGATGTATTCGACAAACCGCTGTTGGTACAGGTCATCTCCACGCGATACCAAGCGGCAGCCTGTGCAGTTGCAGCATAGGTAGGGCCTTGAACTGCAGCACCACAAGAGTTGGTAGTCCAGGTGTGCAATGTGGTGTTCAAGAAGTTCGGCCAATTGGTAGGTTGAGCAGTATAGGTATAAATAACAGTACCTGCCTCATTCAAAATCTGAATACCCACCTCATCCGGCCATGATCCTTGAGTTGACCAGAACAGGTTATACGAGGTGGAGGAATTCAAAGTCACGGGTACATCGATGGTTGTTCCCGTAACGAAAGTAGAACCCAATGTGGTTACTACAGTGGATCCTTGACGCACCTGCATCAGGGCGCCATTCCATCCGTCACCGAATGTATCGGTCAAACGGAAGATGTAGTTACAGGATCCACCTACACCCAAGTTGGTCCATGGTCCGTTGGCGGTAGGAGCCGACTGCCAAGAGAAGGTGTTTCCGAAATCAACCACCGGGTTCGAGAAACTCAAGGTGAAGTTGGTAGGAGTGTTTGAACAAACGGTTGGAACGCTAGCCAATGTATTGCCAGGGTTTGGAGTTCCGTTACACTGTGGGGGAGCTTGAAGGTCGATCAAGTAATCTTCGGTCTCACCATAGGAGAAGGTTCCGCATGGGTTTACAACAGAAGACTCTACAAATACAACACGCAAACCAGTCAAACCAGTGCCAGCCGTGATTGGAACGGTTATGTTGCTGGTGAACACTTGTGAAGGAAGTGTTACTGTACCAAATGGCTTGGTATAAACCAATTCATTGGCATCCAAGAAATCTCCATCGCGGTTATAATCAATGAATACTTTGGCGCTGTTGCTATAAGCAAATGTTCCGCAATAACCGAGCGTCAAAGACAAAGGAACGGTACCGCCTTGGAAAATGATTGGAGCAGCAACAGTAGTGGTGAAGTTCGAATATCGACCCGCAATAGAACCTGGGCCAGGAGCAGCCACTCCACAGGTCGAAGAATTATTCAAAGAGCCGAATGTCACATTGAAGATTTCCTCATCGAATGTAGTTGTAGCACCGGAAGCGCAGTAACAAACATATGGTGGGTTGATGTTCACTTGAACCGGAGTGGAAGTTCCCGATTGGCCGCTGCAGGTAACCACGCACTGATACCAAGTGGCAGTAGTGGGTGCTGCGGATGCAGTAGGCTGATCGGTACCGAAGTTGGTCCATGGACCGTTGGCGGTAGGACCTGATTGCCACTGATACGAGTTACCGGTGGTGGTAGGGGTATTTTGTAAAGACAAGGAAACGGATGCTCCTGTACAGATCGAGCTCAATGAGGTGATGGTGTTACCCGGGTTCGGAATACCAGAACATGCATTACCTGCAATGATGTTAACGAGATAGTCTTCGGTCTCACCCCAAGTGTAGGTTCCGCACGCATTCACGGTTGAACTTTCCACATTCACTACACGCATACCGGTTAAGCCGGGCAAGGCGTTTGCAGGAATGGTAACCGTGGCCGTGGCTGTGTGGTTACCCGTAGTAACAGGACCGTCCAATACCAATTCGCTGGCATCGTAGGTGCCGCTTTGGTTGAAGTCGATCCACATGCGTGATTTGTTGCTGTATTGACCACCACAGCTGGTCATGGTAACCGATGCGGAAACAACTGTTCCCTGGGCCAAGCTAGGTGGGGTAACCGAGGTGGTGAAGTTGGAATATTGCGATGCTATGGATCCAGGTCCGGGCGCAACGCTGAAACAACTTGAAGAATTATTGAGTGTACCCAATGAAACATTGGTGATATCTTCGTCTGCATTGGATGTTGCATTCGATGTACAATAGCAATTGAGGAATGGGTTCACCGCAACTGAAACGCAGTTGCTGGTGTTGGTTAGTCCGCTGTTGGAGCAAGAAGTAACCAAACGGTATGAGGTGTTTGCTGTGATAGTGGTAGTCAGTGCAGATGCTGTGGCACCAGCGATGTTGGTCCAAGGACCGTTACATGAAGTAGCCGATTGCCATGCATAAGAAACACCTAATCCGGCTGTGATGCCAGATGATGTGATTGAGAAGTTGGTGTTTGGACAAGCTGTTGCAGGTGCAGTGATAGTACCTGCGTTGGGCTGTCCTGCACAAGGAATAGCGGGTACGAAAGTGATACAACCAACGAATCCGCGGGGCACGTTTGCAAAGGTTGCGGAGGCAAGTCTGGGAGATCCTGCAGCACTGGCGTTGGCGGTACTAAGTCCACCACTCAACAGGTCACAACCGCCTGAGGAAGTGATATAGGATAATCCGGAAGTAAGTGTTGAATACCGAAGGTTACCGGTTGTTGGAGTTGCTGCGTTAGCAGCATTGATGGCGATACCATAGGTGGCACCGGCAGGAATCAACAAGTTCAATCCACCGTTGAAGAACGACTGCGGAGTGGTACTTGTTCCACTGGCAACACCCGAGATGGTGGCTGATCCGAACTGGGTCCAGTTAGCCGTAGTCAGAGCCGGGAAGGCTGCTGCTGATCCGAAGGAAAGCGGAGTTGTACGGTACCAAGCCTCGGTAGCGGTCAACTGGGTGCTTGAGCAGACACTCGAGATGTCTGTGATGATAACCGCGTAAGAGTTGTTGTTGCGGAAGTTGAAGGTCACCTTACCGTTTCCGTTGTTGTTGGCAACATTGGAACATACGGGCTGGGCAGACACTTGCGTGCTCGCAACAAACACAAACGCAATACATACGAGCCATGAGATGGCTGTACGGATTTTGGTAGTGATTGTCTTCATTGTTTAATTAGGATTAGGTTATGGGGTTATTGTTTGTTTAAATCGGTTTGGTTGATGCTTCTTGGAGTCAATCCATCCTTGTGCGTCGCAAACACGAACTGATAAATCAAAGAATATCATTGCTGACATCCATTGATCAACCAAGGATGAAACAAGAGGCTTTTACTCTGGTGCTACCATCAAGGCGGGTGCCTCTTGGTTGTTGGATTTTGTACCCGACTGCATTTGATTTTGTGCACGGGCTTTGGCTTGATCGAAGGAAACGCCTTGTTCCACCATTTCATTCACCAGCTTCAATTCCTGGTTTTTGATGGTCATGTCGTTCCTCATTCGCTCCAAGTCAGCAGCAGAAAATTCAGGATAACCTCCTGGGTTTTCCAAAATCATTTCCATTTTAACTGCTTTAGCCAATTCAACATTGTTCGGGTTGGCTTGAAGAAGTTTGACAGCTGGCGAATTGGGTCGCTTCAGCATGTATGTTTTCACAGGGTCGTTTTGCTTGGAAGCCTCTTGCGCAAATGAAGAGGTGCCTGCAAAAACAAACATACATGCGAACAACATCGCACACAGGTTCAGAGTAAGTTTTTGTTTCATGGGGTTAGAATTATGGTTAATGAATTAGGGGGTAATGGGAAATGTATTTGTAGGTATTAAACTATGATCAGGCAATTTGCATTAAAATGAATATATGTGTCAAGTATTTTTTCAATAAATGTCTTAATTGTTTGTTTTTTAAAGAATTAAAATCCAATTAAAGAATCTTGGAGTTGGATTCGTTTATGATTTTATTTCCAACAAATAACGAGTATAACATTGTCACAAATGCTCTTGGATGTGCTTGGTTATGATTGAAACTTGATTGAAGTGCTTAACCAAATTTAACGAGGACTTACAAGAAGTGCAAGTTGGATTTAACTAATTCAATCCAAATGTTAATAACTCAACCATACCATTACCCTAATCTAATTGAAAACGAGCCTGTAGATTTTTTGCTAAACAATTTTATGTTGGAAAGTCAGGTGGGCTGGATCAAGGTCATTGGGCATTGGTCAATAGTCAATAATCATTAGTTATTGGTCAAGCGGACAATGGATCGAGCGGATATACGCCCTTCGACAATTCGTCCGATAGCTATCGGACGAGCTCAGGGCAATGCGGTTTGCCACGGATCAATTTTTGATTCTGATCAAAATTCGCGTTCCCGACAACTGATGAACACGGATTAAATCTTACATCATTGCTGAAGTCATCCGCGGTGGCTGAGTAAGCGTAGCGCATCGAAGCCAGCGAAACCAAATAAAAAAGGCTCTGCTTTCGCAGAGCCTTTTTGAATCAAGATTATCGTTTGTTTACTCGACGCTGACCTTGGTCACAGAGATGGTTCCTTTAGGATCCTTCACATAGAGCATGTAGAGTCCGGCGTTGGAAGCACCCAGATCGATTTCCCTGGTGATGTTTCCACCTTGTGCGTCTACCACTTCAGAGTACACCATCCTGCCGGAGATGTCGGTGACATAGATGTTGTGGTCACCGGCCACCTGTGCACGGAACTCCACGAAGAAGGTTCCGTCGGTCGGGTTGGGGTATACCTTGGTTCCGAAGCCCTCATCGCTCATCCTGCATGACGAACCGCTGATGGCTGTTGCAGGGGATGTACCGCAAGAGTTGGTAGCGGTCACCGACAAGGAACCACCGCTTACGCTCCAGATCACGAAGTACTGGCTGCAAGTAGGAGGGTTGGTGCAAGCGGAGTAGTCATCACCCGACAGGGTCCAGTTGTAAGAAGTGGCACCAGTAGCAGAAGCGGTGTAGAGTTCGCTGGCCTCTGGGCAGATAACAGCCGGAGTGAGCGAAGGAGCTTCAGGAGCACCATCCACAGTGATGGACGAAGTAGCGCTACCGCAATCGTAGAAGGCTTCCACGGTGATGGTACCACCGGTGAATCCAGCGCCGAAGTTGAGGTTGACCGCGTTCAGGTTGCTAGGACCGGAGATGGTTACACCGGCAGGCACGATCCAGTTGTAGCTGTTGGCATCGGAAGTTCCCAACGAGTAGTTGACGTTGGAAGCGTTGCAGATACCGGACACAGGACCGGAGATCGGACCGGGGATACCAGGAGTACCGGAAGTAACCGCCAGGCAAGAAGGAGCCGATACACCGCAAGAGCTGTTGGCCACCACACACACATCGCCGCTGAAGGCGTTGGCAGGGAAGGTAACAGTAGCCGAAGTACCGTTGCCAACCACTACGGCACCCGCTACGCTGGATGACCAAGTGTAAGAAGTGGCGTTAGGCACAGAGGCGATAGAGTAGGTTTGAGTCGATCCTGAGCAAGGAGTATTCAGACCGGTGATGGCACCAGGAGTTGGAGCATTGGTCGATACGGTGATGCAGTAGGAAGGACCAGCCAAACCGAAGGTGGAGATACCGTTCACACAGATCTGAGCAGTGGTAAATCCAGGCAAGTAGTTCACAGTGGCGTTGGTTCCGTTGAAGGAGATGGTAGCCGTTCCGGGAACTGCAGGGATGATCTGCCAGTTGTAGCTCACGCTGGTTTGAGAAGGAATTGCACAAGCGGTGTACGACAAGGTCTGACCAGGACATACCTGGGTAGGACCGTTGATGCAGGTCGAAGCAGACACGGTACCACGGATACCGGCAGCGTTGGTCTGACTGGTACGACCACAGGCGTTACCGGCGAACACACGCACGAAGTAGTTCTGCTGTGGCAATACGAAGGATACATTCACGCAGTTGGTGCTGGTCTGGATCGGACCCACCTGGCCGTTGAACAGGATCGATTGGTTGTGACCGTTCTGGGTGAACCACTGGTAGAAGGTAGCGCCAGGAACTGGGTTCACACAAACGGTAGAGTTCACACCGGGAGCAGCAGCAGTAGGCAGTGTGCTGAATACAGGAGCCGAAGCAGGACCACCGCTGGAAACAGTAACGGTGATGGACTGACAGGCTGTGGAGTTACACAATCCTTCAGCGCGAACGAAGTAAGTAGTAGTTACAGTTGGAGTCACAGTGATGGATGGACCTTGACCAACATAGTTGGCTGCACCACCACAAGTTCCGCGGTACCACTTCCAAGAAGCCTGCTCACCCAAAGAACCACCATTTACGGTGAGGGTGATGTTTTCGCCCAAACAGATGTTGTTGAAGTCGCGGTTGGACGAAGCCGAAGTGGCGGCAGTGGAAGGCTCGAGCACGGTTACATTGAAGCTAGCCGAAGAGGTGTTTCCATATACATCGGTAGCAGTGTAAGTAACCGTAGTTGTTCCGCTTGGGAAAACGCTTCCAGGAACATGGCTGGAAGTGGTAATCACACCAGCACAGTTGTCGGTGATGGTAGGAAGCGTCCAGGAAACAGGGTTACAAGAGGAGATGTTTGCAGGCACATTGGCAATCACCGGAGCAGAAATATCGGATACGGTGATGGTTTGTGAGCAGGTAACAGTTGCTCCCTCTGCATCAGTTACCGAGAAGGTGTTAACCGTGGTTCCAACAGGGAACAGTGAACCTGGAGCCAAACCAGCGGTTTGGATCACATTGCCCAGGCCAACAGGACAGTTGTCAGTAGCAGAAGGCAAGCTGAAATTCACGATGGCTCCGCAAGCATTGGAAGCTGCTGTAGTGGAAACATTCGCAGGGCAATCAACCAACACGGGAGGAATGTTCGCTTCTGTACCTACGGTGATGCTGGTAGTAGTACCGCACAGGTTACCGTCGGAAATCGAGAAGAAATAAGTTCCGGGAGGAACACCGGTGAATTGTGCAGGTGAACCGAAGGTTGAGAACAGACCACCATCGGAGATGGAGTAGGATCCGTCACCACCGCTGATACCGATTTCCATTGTACCGTCGGAGTAGCCAGGACAAGTTTCAAGGGTGAAGCTGGTGTAGTCCACATCAGGATTGTCGTTAACTGTTAGGAAGTCAATTCCAGAAGCGGTACAGTTATTGGCATCGGTGATAACCACGTTGTATTGACCAGCATTGGCTGCTGACAAACCAGATACCAATGGGTTCTGATCAGTAGAAGTAAATCCGTTAGGACCAGTCCAAGCGTAGGTCACAGGAGCAGGACCAGAGCCACAAGTACCGGTAGTCCACTGGTAAAGGTTCGATCCAACAGTTCCAAATCCAGCATTCAAAGTGTAGATAACCGTGTTGTTCTGGTCAAGGATTTGAATACCTACTTCGGATGGGAATATACCTCCGTTGGTGTAGAACAAGCTATATCCAGTTGCGCCATTCAAGGCTACAGGAACATCCAAGCTGGATCCTGTTGCAAAGGTGGAGCCCAAAGTAGCTACTACAGTAGCGCCTTGGCGTACTTCCATAGTAGCACCGTTCCAACCGTCACCGAAAGAATCAGTCAAACGGAAGATGTAGTTACAAGTACCGCTGCTAACAGCCGAGCTGCTTCCGAATCCGAAGAACAAGGCATTCTGGCCTTCGCAGTATGGACCGCCGTTGAAGGCGAATACCGAAGGTGCTGGATGTACATTCTTGGTAACGGTAGTGGTGCTGGAGCACAAATCGTCAGCAACAGTCAATGTGTAAGTAGTAGTAGCAGCTGGGTTGTCAACGGCATTCTGCGTATTGGCAGTGAAACCGTTGCTACCGCTCCAAGAGTAAGTTACATTACCTGCATAGGTGAAGGTCACACCAGGATCAGGAGTGAAACGGTAAGCATCAGATGCACCGCTCCAGTTGGCCGCGTTACGACCGGGAACAGCGTTGGCAATGGTTCCAGAAGCGTTTTCGATACCTTGGGTGTGGTTTCCACCATCAGATACCATAGAGCCGGTGTGAATTTCAATCACATTCGTTGACTCAAATAATTGAATCTGACCTGTGATGTTTCCACCGCTACCGCCGAAGTGAGGTACATTGTTGAAGTCGATAACGAACACACGGTTTGGTGCGGATCCGAAGGTTCCGTAAGTGATACCACCTGCTTGGGCATTCAAGTCTTCCCATGCCAGCGCAATCACATTATTAGGAGCCGATGTATTGGGCAAAGATTGTCCAGAGCAGCAACCAGAACCTGGGGCTGCATCAAAACTCATGAAACCATTGGTGGAGATATATACATTACTATAGGTGTTGCCATAGAATGAAAAGTTGAATGGCATTGGAATGGCACCGCTTACAACATCATCCCCGGAAGGGCCTGCTGAACCTGTGATAGCCAGCGGAGCATAACTAATGGGTGAACCAACATAGGTGCCACCGGGCAATCCAGGAATCAACTGCGAAGTCAAGTTCACAGGTGTGCCAGGACAGGTCAATACGGTTGGAGACAAAGCCGATGTAGCAACCGGACCTCCGATAATGTTCACGGTTTCAGAGGCAGAGGCAGTACACAATCCGCTACCAATGGTAACCGTGTAGGTAGTGTTGGCAAGTGGAGATACCGTAATGGATTGGGTATTGGCAAGGTTACTCCAAGAATAAGGACCGGATACGGTTCCGCTGGCGGAAAGGGTTACCGATGCACCACGGCAGATGCTGGAGCCGGTGGATGTCAAGCTAACCGTTGGAGCGCTCACCACAATATTGAATGGATCCGAATAAGTAGGAGGAACACAACCTTGTCCGGTGAATTTCACACGCAAGAATGCATTCAACGGACCATTGGCAGTTAAGCTTTGATTGGCACTGGTAGCGTTGGTGATGGTCAACCAGTTGATGTTATCCGCAGAATATTCCCATTGTATTGCTCCAACATATCCGGCACCCACGGCAAAGTTCAAAGGGTTGTTGAAACCGGCAGGAGAACAGATACCAGTGGCAGGACCGCTGATATTGGTTGCAACAGGAACAATGGTTGGACCAGGGATGAAGTTCACCACATAGTCTTCAACCTCGCCATAGGAGTTCGCACCACAAGGAGTGATGTTGGCGCCACTGGTAGCATATTGGCTGCGTACACGCATACGGTGCTGACCAAGTGGTGAGCCACAGTTAAGAGCAATAGGGAAGGTAAAGGGAGCACCCAGCACATTCTGTTGGCCTGATCCTGGAATTGTTCCATTGGTGAAACCTACACGCTCACTGCTTGCGAACACGCCATCGTCGTTGGCATCAATCCAAACTGCATAACCTTGAGAATAGAAATCTGCTTGAACGGTGAAGTTGTAGGTGTATCCCTGCATTAAGTTGGCAGGGGTGAGTGATGTGTAATTGCTGTAGCCGGTAGTTCCACCGGGGCAAGCAGAGAAGGTGGTGTTGCTGAACAACACGGCTCCTGAAAGCTGGTCAGCAATCGATACACTACCGATTACATCAAAGTCGGTACAACCAAATGTGGATGGAGGAATACAGTAGCACAATGTGTTGCTTGCAGTGTAAGTTCTGGCTTGGCAACCATTGGGTGCAACACCTACTGGAGTGAGTTCCCAAGTGTGAGTTCCAGCCAGGGCTACAGTGTAAGTTGTAGCGGTGATGTTGGATGCATACAAGCTGCCATCAATGTACAAGTCCCATGCAGCATACGGAGCTTGAGCAGCCCATGAAAGTTCAACATTTTTACAGTTGCTCGAGAATCCGTTGGCTGGTGAGAAGTTCTTGGCTACAATGGTAGGATATACCGCAACATTACCTGCTGGGTCGGTGTTGCTTGGAGCAGCTGGAGTGATACCGAATGTAACATTTTCATAGGTGGCATCCAAAACATCGTTGCAACCGGTTACACCAGCAGCTACATCATAAACCAACCAGAAGAAGTTGTCACCTGGTAACAAATTCTGAGATCCGGTGAAGATGAATGTTCCGTTGGGGTTGGCTATCGAAGAGCCGTATTGGGTTGTGGTGGAGAAAGTGGCTCCATTCGCTCCGGTGTAATAGAGCTTGGCGTTAGTTATGAAACCGGTGTTGGTGGTTCCGTTTGTGGTGAAAGTAAGTGAGCTGGGGTTTAACGGATTTACAACACCAGCGGTGTTTACATTAACACGAAGAATTTGAACATTTCCGTAGCTGGCTGCAGCTGGAACCGTTTGCTGTTGTGCATTGGTGAAGTTGAATGTCATAGGAGCTGGAGCCTCGATACTAACGAGATAATCTTCCGTTTCTCCCCAAGTGTATGTGCCACAAGCGTTGACAGTGGACGACTCCACATTCACAACGCGCATGCGGGTTAATCCTACCAACGCATTTGCTGGGATGGCAACCGTGCCCGTGGCTGTGTGGTTACCCGAAGTGAGCGGACCATCCAACACCAATTCCGCAGCATCAAAAGAGCCACTTTGGTTGAAGTCGATCCACATGCGTGATTTGTTGCTGTATTGTCCACCACAACTGGTCATGGTAACCGATGCTGGGTAGGATGCGCCGAGCATGAGTGAAGGTGCGGTTACGGATGTAGTGAAGTTAGAGTATTGGGAGGCAATAGAACCTGGGCCGGGAGCCACAACACCGCATGAGGATGAATTATTCAATGTTCCAATAGACACATTTGAAATGTCTTCATCAGCTGTAGAGGTAGCATTGGATGCGCAGTAGCAGTTAAGAAATGGTGTTTGTGACACGCTAACCACATTGGAGTGCGCAGATTGACCACTGTTCGTACAAGTGGAAACCAACTTGTAGGAAGAAGCTACGGATTGAGTAACCGAAGCAGAGCTGGTGGTGGCTCCTGTGATATTGGACCATGTGGTACCACCGTTGGTAGAAACTTGCCATTGATAGGACATGCCACTGGCGGATGTGATTCCTGTGGCGGATAGACTGAATGGTGAACTTGCACATGCTGATCCTACGCTGGCCGATGCAGTTCCACCGTTGGGTGTACCTGAACAGGCGGCACCACCGGTCATGGTCAACTGAAGTTGAGCACGAGTGGTGGTATTGCTGCTGTTGGCTGTGGGAGGCGCAGCAGGGCTTGGATTGACAGCATCACTGTAATATAGGATACTGCGTGGTCCAGCAGCTGCTGTGGTGGTAAACGAACGCCATGCAGCGGTACAGCTGTAGCTAGGAGTATTTTCATCAACCGCTACTACCAGGTTTCCGCCGGTCCATGTAAAGGGAGTTGTAAGAGTCAAGGTCAACCAAGTTCCTGCAACTGGAGTAGGGATATTACCGTTGAAAACAGAAGTGAGGTTGGCAGTTGAGATCCAACCAGTGGTACCTGTGAAGTTGTTCAAGGCGGTGTTGCCTAAATAAACATTCCAGTTGTTCCATAATGCGAAGCTTGTACCTCCGCTATTGTAAAAGAACTTAACCTGGGTGATTTGGCCTCCAGGAATGGCTCCACCTGCGGTTAACTCAGCCGCAGTGTAAATCTGCTGGCTGTAGTTATACCCATAACAGGTGTAGATAGGGTAGAAGCTGGATGTGGTGGTGCCAGATCCGATTGTTACTGTTGTTTGTGCAGAAGCCAGGTTCAAAGAAAGAACCATCATCGCCAAACACAGCACCCACTTGGTAATCGCTTGTGTGATGTTGTTTGTTTGTTTCATTTTTTTGGTGGTTTTGATTTTTCTAATGCTGATTGGGGTTGATATAATGAACCTTTGAAACAAGTTACAAAGGCGATGGACAAGGGGTTATTTGGCAGGGGCCGCCTTGAATCCTGGGGTTTGGTTTTCCTCCAATTTGGCGTTCTGTTGATTATTGATAACATGTATTTTGGCTCGCTCAAACGAGTTGCCTTTACGGACTAGCTCGTCGATTTGTTTGAAAAGGTTGTTCAGAGCTATGGACTCCTGCTCCAGTAGTTTCAGGTCGGAGGCACTCATCTTTTCAACCTGGGTAAGGTCGTTTTGTATGTACCAAATATTAATGGCTCTCAGGATATCTTTGTCCTCGGGACTCAATTTGTAGAGTCTAAGTAAAGCACCATCCGTATTTTTTTCCAGGTAAACCTGAACGGGATCAGTTCCTGCGTCAGATACGCTGTTCTGGGCCGAGGCCTGCACAGAAAACAACATGATGACAATTGCAGTAGCCAGTTGTTGTAGTTTTCTGAATGTTTTGGATTTTTCCATAGTCTTTGGTAGTGAGTATTTTCTGTAATGAATTAAATGACCGAACCGTGCTGATTGTTCAAGCAAGGTATTTCCAATAGATATTGGGAAAGTTTGATTTTTGGTGAATGTTCAAAAATCAATGCTTAATGAACTGTTTGTTGGTGGTGAAACCATCATTGTGAACAACCAACAGATTATACAAACCTGAAGGCAGGCTGTTTAAGTCAATCGTTTGATAATTAGTTGTTTGGGTGGAGTTGTGGATGGTTTTTCCCGAGATGTCTGTGATTCGGATGAGCACCATTTCATCTATGGATCCGATATTAATTTGTTGTGATACAGGATTTTCGAACCAGATTCGACTTTCCTCAGTTTCTTGGTCATTCGATTGATCCATCCTGAAGCTGCCAGTTCCATCCATCGAACTGATTTCCACTTTTTCTTGTTGGTGATTGGCATGGGTTTCAGCAATGTCGCGAATCCAGTAAATGGTGGTGTTTACATTGTCCAAAGCGATTCCAACAGAACGCTTGGATTGGTTGGAGGTTCCTTCGATAGGAGCCACATTCTCAATACGGGCACCACCTCGCGAAGAGAAATTGAACTTTACCAACCATCCCGCATCGAAGTTGAAACCAGCCGCATTTGCAGCGATGGTGCCTGTCATATACACATTACGACCGACGGAAGAGGCCATTCCGGTGATGGTAGCAGGACCCAATGAAGTGTATGGAGATGCAGGTGTTGGTGAATATCCGGACCGGCGGATGAATAGTCCGGTGCTTGGGTTGATTTGCTCCAGATAAACAACACTACCTGATGACCAAGCGACATTCACGGTGTTCAAATCTGGATTGCCTACGAAAAAGGCCCCGTCGTTCAAGGTGAAGTTGATGAAGTTTTCCCAGAGTTTTTTTCCATTCACCGATGAGAATTTCATGGTTACGGCATCGAGACCGTGTTGAGCACTACCAACAGAGGAACCTGTGATATATACATTACCATCGGCACCAATGACGATGTGTTTGGCTATGTCATCGCCGGTAACGGTGCCGCAGTTGTCTAATTGCGACCAACGCAGTGCTCCTTGTGTTCCTGTTCCAGTTACCGAAGCCAGTGTGATTAACTTGGTAGATCCAGGTGTGATGGCTTGTCTGTATCCAGCCAAATAGATATTTGAAGAAGCATCCAAGGCCATGGATGAGAAGTAATCAGGGTTGATGGTGAAATTAAAGTAAACGGTTGTTGCGCTTCCCGCTGCTGAGGCACGGATTATGCGGTAGCGAATAGCTCCTCCGGTACCGATACTTTTTACAAGAGCATAGGCTGTACCGGCACTGTTTACTTTCATATCAACACCGTAGTCGCTGCTGGTTGGATTGAATGTGTACGTCCAAACCGAGGCCAGGTTGGCGGTGAATTTGGAGATATTGACATCATATGAAGTCGCAGAATCACTGGTGTTGTATCCCACATACACATTACCTGTGGCGTCCAATTCCAAACCGAATGCACTGGAACGGTCGAAACCCGAAATCGTATGTACTCCAACATCTATGATTTGTGAATTCAACAACGAACCGGAGGGTTCATATTGCAATAACACCGTATAGCTGTTTGTTTGTCCGTTAGATATACCACCCGGATCCAAGTCCGAGGTTACATCAGACAAAATGTAAATGAAGCCGTTACTAGGATTCACCACTATTTTACGACCCTCGTTGGAGTAACCGTTGCTGGTGGTGTTTTGATACTTATCGTTCCAATTGAATGTGAACGGTAATGGTTGGGTTTGTGCAACCGCTGTTGTTATTCCAAAAAGGCCGAATAGGAACGCCAGAATAGATGGGTATTTTTTTATCATGACAAGGTGGATTTAGTTTTCTTAATCGGGATGGGTTAATGGACTCGATTTTTAAAGATGTCTCTATAATTGTTGAAACACCATGGATCTTAGGCGAATCACAATCAATATTTGGTGAATGGTATTTTTTTGTGGGTGATTTTTGGAAAGAGTTGATTTCTAATTATTTCCAACCATCCAATTTAGTGAATTTTTATTCAAAACCAAACATAACCTTAACTTTTTTTAGATACAAGAGTACTTTACACGGTTATCATCATATTGTTCATAACTCATTCTTTAGCTTGTTATAATTCCTTGAAAATGAATATGTGTAATTAAGCCTCAACGGAAACGGTGTTGGAAAGTCGGATGGGCTGGTCCAAGGTCATTGGTCATTGGTTATTAGTCCAAGGTCATTAGTCATTGGTCATTGGTCAAGCGGAAAATGGATCGAGCGGATCGAGCAGATATACGCGGATTGCTTTCAGCAACGGATATACTTTGATTGTTTTTAGCAACGGATCAAAATTCGCGTTCCCGACAACTGATGAACACGGATTAAATCTTACATCATTGCTGAAGTCATCCGCGGTGGCTGAGTAAGCGTAGCGCATCGAAGCCAGCGAAACCAA
>Ga0315906_10000363_pt1 | contig 73167 bp, 61 predicted proteins | sample LakEriMetagenome_4_FD_203526 | JGI IMG/M metagenome (GOLD analysis project Ga0315906, IMG submission 203526) | Freshwater fungal communities from buoy surface, Lake Erie, Ohio, United States - Buoy 2 MA122 | ecosystem: Environmental > Aquatic > Freshwater > Lake > Lake biofilm | place: USA... | reverse complement strand
TTAGGGTTTAAATGTTTTCCCGATAGTTATTGGGAGGTTTAAGACCATGACTCCAATTGTTAACTTTTGAACCATTAAACCATTGAACTCTTGAACCCTGTCTGCCGACAGGCAGGCTCTGGAACCCTGTCTGCCGACAGGCAGGCTCTGGAACCTCTGAACTATTAAACCATTGAACCTTTGAACCATTGAACACCTATCTTAGACTAAATTTGTTGATTAGTAACTCTCTTAGGAGTCATTCAGTCATCATGGAAAAAATGGATGAAATCATCTTGCAGCGCAGCAAAGGAATCCCGGTACCCAGGTACTTTTCTCTATTGATTTTGATTTATTTTCCCATTTCTGTAGCAACCCAAGCACAATCCTTCAGCCGTCAGGACAGTTTGCGCGGCGGATATGGCGAAGGCAGAAAATCATGGAATCTTTTGCACTATGACCTTCACCTTATGCCCTCAATAGAACAGCAAAATCTTCACGGATCCAATACCATCCGTTTTCAATATCTGGAAAAAGGGCCGATTCAACTCGACTTGCAGGAACCCATGGTCATTGACAGCGTTTTGATGGGAAATAAAAGGCTGGACTATTCAAGGGAAGAAAATATTTATTTCATACAACCTGAAAAACTTGAACCGGGAGAAATCACTTCCATGAAAGTTTATTTTCACGGCTCCCCCCGCAAAGCCATGAATCCGCCCTGGGACGGAGGATGGATTTTCAAATCCGACATGCAGCGTAATCCCTGGATATCGGCGGCTTGCCAGGACATCTGTGCCAGCTGCTGGTTCCCATGCAAAGATTCACAGCAGGACGAGCCCGACAGCGGCACGGTCATCAGCATTGACGTTCCCGATAGTTTAACAGCCATTGCCAACGGCAAGCTGCTGCAAGCATCAAACCTAAGTGATGATTGCAAACGATTCATCTGGGAAGTCAGAAGTCCTATCAATCAATATTGCATCATTCCATACATTGGCAAATATTCCGAGATACAGGACTCATATCAGGGAGTTAGTGGAAAACTTGATCTCAATTATTGGGTATTGTCCTACAACAAAGAAAAGGCCGAAGCGCATTTCGGACAGGTAAAAAAAATGCTGCAGGCTTTTGAATACTGGTTCGGCCCCTACCCGTTTTACCGAGACGGATACAAACTGGTGGAGGCTCCACACCTGGGCATGGAGCACCAATCTGCCATTGCTTACGGAAACGAATATACGATGGGCTACCGGGGCAAAGACCTGTCCGGAAGCGGCCATGGACTGCTTTGGGATTTCATCATCGTGCATGAATCGGGACATGAGTGGTTCGGAAACAGCATCACCTCAAAGGACATCGCCGACCTCTGGATACATGAGTCCTTCACCAGCTATTCAGAGGTCTTATTCACCGAGTTCCATCATGGCAGGAAGGCTGCCGACGAATACTGCAAAGGCATCCGTGACAACATCGACCATTCCGCCGCCTGCATTGGGGAGTATGGAGTAAATGACAACCCCGCCCATCGCACCTCGGACATGTATTGGAAAGGTGCCAACATGTTGCATACCATCCGTCAGATTTGCGATAATGATGAAAAATTCAGGATGATGCTGTTGGAAATGAACCGCAGATTCTTCCACAGGCAGACCGACTCAAAAGAGGTGGAGGCCCTGATCAGCGAATTTACAGGGGTGCACCCCTCCGTCTTCAATCAATACCTCCGCGGCATCGAAATTCCGGAACTTGAATACCGGGTGAAAGGAAGAAAACTTTTTTACCGATGGAGCAGGTCGGTCCAGGGCTTGCAATTGCCCCTTAAGGCAACCATACATGGAAAGACCAGGACATTGCTACCAGGCTCCCAATGGCAATCATGCAAAATCAGAGGAAAACTTCCTTCAGAGGGAATATCGCTTATCTTGAATCCAAACTATTACGTTGATGTGAAAAAGGCGGATTAGCGGTGTGCCTCCGCGTCAGGGTAGCTGAATTGGGGATTGCGACCTGCACCCAAATAGTGACGGCTATAGTAGGTATCATTCAGGCTGCTGATGATGACGCCGTTTTTAGTACTGGAATGAACGAAAAAGTTATTGCCAAGGTAAACACCGACATGACTGACCCCTCCGCGATTATTGAAGAAAACCAGGTCGCCTTCCATCAATTCATCGCGCTCCACCCTCTCGGTAGCAGCGTACTGCTCCCGGGCGGTTCTGGGTAACCGTGAGGAATAGACGCTGGTCATCAGGGTACCTGAAAATCCGCTGCAATCGATGCCATCCTTGCTGTTGCCTCCCAGGCGATACGGAGTGTCCATCCACTCTTCAATGAAACGGTACAAAGGGAGGTTGCAGATAGCCTCCACTTCCCTGTCGGTAATCATGGCGTATTTGAACTGAAGCTGGCTGAGCTGCTCAATGTTCAGGATAGCCGCATGGGAACTATGGGTGCGATGCTGGTGAGGCCTGCCAACTTCCGAAACAGGCTGGGTTTTGTCCTTATTGACTGCGACATCCTGCCGCGGCTCCACCTGTAAATCCCTGCTCAATTCTATTCCCTCAATGAAACGGAGGACAGGGCGCGAGGACGACTGCCCCTGGGCAAATACCGAAATGGCACAAATACTTACTATCAGAGTTAATAAAGACTTCATGTTTCGAGGTGAAATTGACAGGTCGGCAGCAGTTCAACCAAAATAGACTTTGCAAAGGTACGAAACAGAAGGCGTTTCTGCAAGGAAAATCCATAGCCATATGATTATTTATACATTTTTAATGTATTGATTTTCAATTTATAAACTTGATTTTAACAGCTATTTAGGGCAGTATTTACACACATATATGTGGAAAAGCAGAAACGGAACTCTGCCATGGAATGGCGAAATTAGCAGTCCTCAATTATGAAATTTTCCCATTTACACGTACACACCCAATATTCACTGTTAGACGGTGCGGCACCCATTAAAAGCCTCTATAAAAAGGCCATCAAAGATGGTATGCCGGCGCTGGCGATCTCCGACCATGGTAATATGTTCGGAGTATTCGAATTTGTGAAAGAAGCCTACAAGCATCTCGATGTCAATGGGAAGCCCCTGGTCAAGCCGATTGTAGGTTGCGAATTCTATATTACCCAGGACAGGCATCGTAAGACGTTCAGCAAGGAAGAGAAAGATCCGCGTCATCATCAGATTTTACTCGCTAAAAATGAGACGGGCTATAAAAACCTGATCAAGCTCACCTCGCTCGGATTCATTGAAGGCATGTACTCCAAGTATCCGCGTATTGACAAGGAATTGATCCATAAATATCATGAGGGACTGATTGCCACCACCTGCTGCCTGGGCGCTTTAGTACCCCAGACCATTCTGAAAAAAGGAGAAGAGGAAGGAGAAAATGAATTTCGCTGGTGGCTGAATATTTTTCAGGAGGATTATTATGTGGAACTGCAAAGGCATGGTATGGCGGAACAGGATAAGATCAATGCCATCCTGCTGAAATTCGCGAAAAAATACAACGTCAAGGTGATTGCCAGCAATGACAGCCACTACATTGATAAAGAGGATTTCAATGCCCATGATATCCTTCTCTGCATCAACACCGGTGAGAAGCAGGCCACTCCTGCCCTGCGCGAGTTCACGGATGATGACATCCTGGTAAAGAACAAGCGTTTCGCTTTTCCGAATGATCAGTTTTATTTCAAAACGACCGAGGAAATGTCCCGGACATTCGAGGATCTGCCGGAAGCCATCGACAACAGCAATGAAATTGCAGACAAGGTAGAACTGCTGGATTTGAAAAGAGACATCCTGCTCCCCCACTTTGTAGTGCCGGCAGGATTCAAATCGCAGGATGATTATCTGGAAGACATCACCTGGGCCGGAGCCAAGAAAAGATATCAGATATTGACTCCGGAAACCGAAGAGCGTATCCGCTTTGAACTGAAGGTCATTCGCGACATGGGTTTCGCGGGATACTTCCTGATTGTAAGTGATTTCATCCGGGCAGGCCGGGAAATCGGCGTATTTGTGGGACCCGGGCGCGGATCGGCAGCAGGAAGTGTGGTGGCCTATTGCATCGGCATCACCAATATCGACCCCATCAAATACCAGTTGCTGTTTGAGCGCTTCCTGAATCCGGAGAGAAAGTCCATGCCCGATATCGATACCGACTTTGATGATGAGGGAAGGCAGAAGGTGATTGATTATGTGGTGCAGAAATATGGCAAGAACCAGGTGGCTCAAATCATCACCTACGGCACCATGGCTGCCAAATCCAGTATCGCGGATGTGGCAAGGGTTATGGACCTGCCCATTGCCGACTCAAGGGCTTTATCCAAACTGGTTCCGGAGAAGCCGGGAATTGTATTGAAGCGGTTGCTGCATGCGCCCATTTTTATCAAAGACCCTGCCGGCGAAAATGAAAAATCGCTGGAAGAGGCGGAGCAACTGCAGGCGGATGATATCGAGAATGTCAGAAAACTCAGGAAGATCTACGAAGAGGATTCCCTTCAAGGAAAGATATTGCATGAAGCCGAAGTGCTGGAAGGTTCCGTAAGAAATACGGGAGTACATGCCGCAGGTATCATCATCGCTCCGGCAGACCTCACAGAACTTATACCGGTAGCCACTTCCAAAGAGTCTGAACTATGGCTTACCCAGATTGAAGGCAACAGCATTGAGGAAGCCGGCGTCATCAAAATGGACTTTCTGGGACTGAAAACCCTCAGCATACTCAAAACCACGCTGGAGCTGGTGAAGGCCAATAAGAATATCAGTATCGATCTGGATACGCTTCCGTTGAATGATGAAAAAACATTCCAACTATATCAGCGAGGCGATACCAATGGTACTTTCCAGTTTGAAAGCATGGGTATGCAGAAGCATCTGCGTGAGCTCAAGCCTGACAAGTTCGAAGATCTGATCGCCATGAACGCCCTGTACCGTCCAGGGCCGATGGCCTACATCCCCAGCTATGTGGCACGTAAACACGGAAGGGAAATGGTGACCTTCGATCTGCCTGAAATGCAGGAGATACTGGAAGAAACCTATGGTATCACGGTATATCAGGAGCAGGTGATGTTGTTGTCGCAAAAACTGGCCGGCTTTTCGAAAGGCCAGGCGGATATCCTGCGAAAGGCGATGGGAAAAAAAGACAAAAAAACCCTCGACAAGATGAAGGGCTCCTTCCTGGAAGGAGCTATTGCCAAAGGACATCCGAAAGACAAGCTCGAAAAAATCTGGACGGACTGGGAGGCATTCGCTCAGTACGCCTTCAATAAGTCCCACTCCACCTGTTATGCGCTGGTAGCCTATCAGACCGCCTATCTCAAGGCCCATCACCCCAATGAATTCATGGCAGCACTTCTGAACCATGCCGGCAGCATTGACAAAATCACCTTCTTCATGGAAGAGTGCAAGCGCATGGGTTTGAATGTGCTGGGGCCGGATATCAATGAATCAGGGAACGGCTTCGCAGTAAATGCCCAGGGTGAGATACGCTTCGGTTTCAGCGGCATCAAAGGTGTTGGTGAGGCCGCCATCGAATGTATCATCGAAGAGAGAAACAAGCGCGGTCCCTATAAGGATATTTTTGACCTTGCCAAGAGAGTGAACCTTCGTACTGTCAATAAAAGATCACTGGAAAGTCTGGTATATAGTGGTGCATTTGACTATTTCCCGGAGTTGCACCGGGCGCAGTACCTGTATCAGCCCGACGGAGACAGCTCCATGCTGGATAAGATCATCCGCTATGGAGGAGTGACCCAGACCGAATCAGGCAGCAATGCCAATACCCTCTTCGGCGACATGGAAATGCCGGAGATAGCCAAACCCAAGCTGGTTCCCTGCGAGCCCTGGGACCTCCTCACTCAGCTGGAAAAGGAAAAAGAGGCCATCGGCATATACATCAGTGGTCACCCACTTGACAATTATCGTTTCGAATTAAAGTACTACAACTTCACTTCATTGCTGAATTTCAATGAAATCAAAATCAGCTGTGAAGCCAATGGACAAACCTCACCTGTCATGCGAATGGCAGGCCTGGTCACGGAGGCAAACCACCGCGTTTCAAAAACGGGTAAAAAGTTCGGAGTACTGACTATTGAGGATTACAGCGGCAATTCCGAGTTTCTGCTGTGGGGCGAAGATTATGTCAGATATAACCATTACCTGACGGTTGGCACCATTCTGATGCTGGAAGGCGCTTTCCGACAGCGGTTCAATAATGGGAAGTCTACTTTCGGCATCAACAAGATCCATTTGCTTGAAACGGTCAAAACCAGCATGACCAAGCAAATTCAGATAGAGGTGCAGCCACAGTTCGTAGATGAAGCTCTCGTTAATTTCATGGAGAAAAACATCAGGGAACATCCCGGAAACACCGGAATCAAATTCCATATTTCCGATGCTGAAACGGATACCAGGTTCAGCCTATTTTCCATGGGACAGGGATTCAGCCTCAATGATGAAATGACCGAGTTCCTGTCAAAAAATAACCATTTGCAGGTATCGGTGCTCACCGGATGATTTAGGTAATGTTAAAATGAATCCTATGTAGTTTGATTCGTCAATTATTCCTCCGATGACAGTACCTTTGCAAAACAATTCAAATATCAAATATTCAATATGGCAAAAGAATTTACAGACTCCAATTTCAAAGCAGAAGTTTTAGACTCCGACAAACTTTCAGTGATTGACTTTTGGGCTGAATGGTGCGGTCCCTGCAGGGCCATTGGTCCCGTTATCGAAGAATTAGCCAAAGATTACGATGGCAAAGTAAACGTAGGAAAAGTAAACGTGGACCACAATCCTCAAATCTCGATGAACTACGGCATCACCAGCATTCCGGCTATTCTGTTTGTTAAAAACGGACAGGTGGTTGACAAACTGGTTGGCGCCCAGCCTAAAGCCAACTTCGTGAAGAAAATCGAGGCGCTTAAATAAGTATCAAACTTTTATAAAACAAAACCCGCGAATGATTCGCGGGTTTTTTTATTGGCAAGGTATCAGTAAGAACTTTAATGGGCGACATCGCCGATGGCATTGGGGTCATGCTTATGCTTGAACATGATAGCAAATAAAACAGCCACCACGAGGGCATAAAGCGCGAAATAAAACCATATGGAACTCCATTGCCTCAATCCTTCTCCGCTGGTAAAATATTTGTCAATCATATAGCCGCTGATCATACTACCTAAGAAGGCACCGATACCATTGGTGATCATCATGAACATCCCCTGTGCACTGGAACGAATGGCCGGACTGGTGGTGGTTTCCACAAACAGAGAACCTGAAATATTGAAGAAATCAAAGGCCATTCCGTACACTATGCAGGAAAGGATGATCATCCATAAGCCGCTTCCCGGATCGCCGTAAGCAAATAGTCCGAAACGCAAGACCCAGGCAATCATGGAAAACAACATCACGTTCTTGATACCGAATCGTTTTAGAAAAAAAGGAATAGTAATAATGAAAACAGTCTCTGAAATCTGAGAGATCGACATAATGATGGTAGAATACTTTACCACAAAAGAATCGGGTCCATACAAAGGATTGTTCTTGAAGTCATCCAAAAAAGTATCACCATACATATTGGTCAGCTGTAAGGCGGCGCCGAGGAACATGGAGAAAATAAAGAACAGCGCCATCTTATACTGGGAGAGTAGCTTGAAAGCGTTCAATCCCAATTGCTCGATCCAGGAGGCATCTTTGGAGATGGACCGCTGCGGGGGACACTTGGGCAGCGTAAATGAAAAAACTCCGAGAATGATGGCAAATACAGCACCAATAAGAAATTGATTGGCATTGGTTTTGCTTCCTGAAAGATTGGTTGCCCACATGGCCACAATAAACCCGATGGTACCCCACACTCTAATTGGCGGGAATACTTTCACCACATCAAAATGATTATCCTTCAGTATCCTGTATGAAATCGAATTGGAAAGAGAGATGGTAGGCATATAGCAGATCATAGCTCCGAATATGACATAATACAAGGTATCTGCATCCTTGACCTGAGGAACCAGAAAAAGAAATAGCCCATAACATATCTGAAGGATACCATAGAGCCGCTCCGCATTCATCCATTTGTCGGCAATGATGCCCACCAGTGCCGGCATGATGATGGAGGACAAAGCCAATGTGGAGAAAATGGCCCCCAGCTGCACCCCGGTTCCAATACCGTTAGAGAAAAAATAGGTGGCAAAAGTGATAAGCCAGGCTCCCCAGACAAAATATTGCAGGAAGCTCAGCACGGTCAGTCTGAATCTGATTCCCATAAGCAGTTTTTTGGTTTGTCTCGGAAGATACTAATAATACGAATCGGAGCAACCATTGGCGAAAAATAATCCACAGCCGGCAAGAATTTCATCTTAGATGGAAAGGCCGCAGTACCTTTGCAAAAAGCAGAAAATGGTGGATTTGAGAGAAATCATTGATACGACAGACCTGGCGCCCGGCCTCAGGGAAATTGATGAAAAAGTACGATCAGGAACAAGAATCACAGACGAGGATTGCCTGCTGCTTTTTGAAAAAGGAAGCCCTGCCTTCATCGGCAGCCTGGCCAATCATGTGCGGGAAAAGTTACATGGCGACAAAACCTATTTCAATCACAATTTCCACATCGAACCTACCAACGTATGTGTGTTTTCCTGCAAGTTCTGCTCCTACTCCAGGTTGTACGCCAAGCGTGAGGAAGGATGGGAACTCAGTGTGGAGCAGATGATGGACATCGTGAAATCATATGACGGCAAGCCCGTCACCGAAGTGCATATAGTAGGAGGCGTTCATCCAAAGATGAATCTTGATTTTTTCATTGATTTGATCAAGCGAATCAAGTCTCACCGACCCGATTTGCATATCAAGGGATTTACGGCGGTAGAGCTGGACTATATGTTCAGAAAGGCTAAACTCACCGTGGAGGAAGGTATGACTCAACTGAAAGAAGCCGGTCTGCAATCTTTGCCGGGTGGAGGCGCAGAGATTTTTCATCCCGATGTCAGAAAGCAGATTTGTGAGGATAAGGTGGATGGTGAGGGTTGGCTAAGCATCCATGAAACCGCCCATCAACTGGGCATGCACAGCAATGCCACCATGCTGTACGGGCATGTGGAACAATATGCACATCGAGTGGATCACATGAGTAAGCTGAGAGCCTTGCAGGATAAGACAGGAGGTTTCAACACCTTCATCCCGTTGAAGTTCAGAAAGGAAAATAATGAGATGAGTCATCTGCCGGAGACGAATCTGATCGAGGACATGCGCATGTATGGCATCGCCAGGATTTACATGGATAATTTTCCTCACCTCAAGGCTTATTGGCCGATGTTGGGAAGGCACAATGCGCAAATGACGTTGTCATTTGGCGTCAACGATATGGATGGCACGATAGATGACAGCACCAAGATCTATTCCATGGCAGGCAGTGAAGAGCAATCACCTTCTATGAGTACTGAAGAATTAGTAGCCTTGATTCATCATGCGGGCAGAACCGCCGTGGAGAGAGACACATTATATCATGAGATAAAAGTTTATTCAAGGGGAATCACCGTAAATTAAGTTCCTATGTCAGGATGCGAATTCGTAATACCATTCACCGTTTCCCTAACCCCCTGGGTGGAAAAAGCCAGAACTGCGGTAGAAAGCCAGGGCGGCAGTTTTCAAGGAGATGAAAGCTCCGGATCTTTTGATGTGAGTATCATGGGCAATCATGCATCAGGCTCTTATAAAGTCGTAGGAAATGAGTTGCATGTGAAGGTGGATGACAAGCCTTTTTTTGTCCCTTGCTCCTCTATAGAAAACTACCTAGTTAAGCAGTTGTCGGGGGGATAGCCGAAGTATTTGAATCCAACTAATCCATTTTCTGTCTAGTCATAATTTTTCGTCACCCCTACCGGTGCATACTGAACATTCAGCACCCCTGCATTTATGGGAGAATCATCCACCACAAAAGCAACGATGGCGCAATTGGCAGGAACAGCAGAATAGGTAGTATTAGTAGCTGTCAAACCATTATAGGAAATAGAGAATGGGAAACGGTATTCTCCGTTGGAGACCTGAACGTTGGAAGGAATGGCATCTCCGAATATATCAGTAGCCGTTTTGCGGAGGGTGTGCTGGTGAACAAAATCATTGATTGGACTAACTCCCCCATATAAGTAAGGTGTAAGGCCATATTGAGGAGAATAATAATTTATCTGAGGATAAATCAGCCCGTTTTCAACCATTGCGATGACTACCTTCAATGGACGATCGATTGAATTAAAAAACTTGACTTTTACTACACCATTTAAAATTCCAGCAGAATCCTGACTCGAAATAGCAAGTCCTAATGGCGCCCATTTTTGCAATTCAACATCAAGCTCACTATTTGATTCAGTCCATTTATTTGTTCTGTTAACCATAACGGTAGGAAATCCAGTAATTGAAAATTTTGAACGATAACTTTGGAAAAATTGATACTGAAATGGATCTGAGGATGCACCATGAATCGCTGCTCTAATACAATTCGGATTCCCAGTCATGTATTCTGTTAATTTATAGATTGTCCTGGTTGCATAACCTACCCAAGTGCCTGTAAGCTCCTCCACCAGTATTTTTTTTGTGAAGGGAGAATTAATCTTAGGAAGCACCCTCAGGGTTCGGTAATTACTGAAACTGTTGCCACTGTTGGCATTTATCAAAAACACGCCGGTATCGGATGGCACATAATAACGGCTGATTGGAGTCTGATTATTGATTAATAAAGTACACTGATCTGTCACGTCATTACCCAAGGGATCCTTGACGGTTATTTTCGTTTCTTCAAATCCATTTAGTCTAATACTGTCCTTTGACAGAAAAACAGTCAGGCTATCGGCAACATTTGTAGTAAAGCTAATCTGATTGGCGTAGGTAAGTCCTGTAACGTTGGTTGAATAGGCCCTCAGAAAATATTGAGTTGAAGCCTTGAGACCGGTAACGATGCTATTAAATTCACCTGTACCCGTTCCATCAGAAGTGTAAGCAGTTTGGCCGATAACCGGATTGGGCAAGGTATCCCATACTACTCCTCTTTGCAGCACCGGAAAGCCGCCATCACCGTTTATCAGACCCCCTGTCATGGCTGAATTGGTAGTGATGATGGAAGGCATCTTTGTTGAAATGATGGATCGAGCCACACTGTCCTTGGCTGCGGTTAGTCCAAAAGCCATCCATTCGGTCCCCGTAAAAACCTGCATCTCCCCTTTTTCGGCACAGTCGGAGCACCAAATGATCAACCCCGGCGCGGGATTCTGAATTGTGTTTCGCTGGGTGCAAGTTATCCTAGGAGGCAGAAAGCCCCGGTTCTGTGCGGTGACATCCAGCATGGCGGATGCATGGGGAGTGCTAGTTCCGATACCGACATTTTGGGAATAAGAAGTATAAAGAAAGAATTGGATTAGCAGAATTAAAAATATTTTTTTCATCAAAATAGATTGAGCTAATATGATTAGCACTCAAGATAATAGAAAATCTGATAATTGATTATATCAGCCGAAGAGAAAGCAGGAATTATTGAAAAAATCAAATAGTTTAATTCATAATTATCTATCAATCTTACAGCAAGCTAATAATCAATGTAAAAGAGGAAGAAAATGCAGGATTCGGAAAAGAAAAATCTTGGTATATTTGCAGCCGCTCAACCGGTCCGGTAGCTCAGCTGGATAGAGCATCAGCCTTCTAAGCTGAGGGTCATTGGTTCGAATCCAATCCGGATCACAAATGCCTTGCCAACGCAGTTGGCGGGGCATTTTAATTTGTAAACGATGCAAGCGCGCTTGCAGGAGTGGACAAATTAAAATGACCGCTTCCGCCTAAGGCGGAAGCAAGGCTTTGGGTAAGCTCCCCCAAAAGGATGAATAAGCGAAGCGAATTCAATCAATGCGGATCATTAAACAAAACCGACAAAAGTCGGTTTTGTTGTTTAAGAGGTTCAATAAGTTCAATGAGTTAATACAATCCCTTAATCCTCTTGAACCCTTTAAACCTGGGGAACCTCAGGAACCTATTAGACATTTTCCTCCCTATATTTGCCCAACCCTAAAAAATGGTACCAAATATGAAACAGCATCTCCTCCTCAGCTTTTTGCTCAGCCTTTCGTTGCTCTCCTTGGGACAGAATATTCCCTCCTATGTGCCCACAAACGGACTGGTGGGTTGGTGGCCTTTTAATGGGAATGCGAATGATGAGAGCGGGAATGGGAACCATGGAACGGTAAATGGGGCCACATTGACAACTGATAGGTTTGGGGATTCGGGGAAGGCTTATAGATTTGATGGGGTAGATGATTATATATCAACAAATTTTTTACCACCTACAGGAACCAATTCCAGATCAATTTCAGTATGGTTCAAATGGAATGACATTGCACCTAGTGATAATGCAATAGTTGCTTACGGTGCTAATTCGCCAAATTGTATTCAAGCTGGTGGAAATTTTGAAATTGGACTTTTTAATTTATCTCCAACTTTTTTCAGGCTAGATGGCGTATGCAGTGCAGTATATACAGTAGATTCAGTTAACAGCAATTGGCACAATGGTTTCATAGTTTATGAATCATCCTTTGGGAGTCAAATTAATAATATCAAGCTATATATTGACGGGAAATTAATGTCATCTCAATCCTACAATGGTACTACTACTATTAATACATTATCTGCAAATAATTTTCTTATAGGAAAATCTGCGACTATTCAGAATAGATTTTTCAATGGTTTAATTGACGACATTGCCATCTGGAATCGCGCATTAGATTCTGCCGAAATCACCCAACTATATCAAACCCAAAGCATAAATTCAAACTCACCTGGTTTTGTAGGCATCAATATTTCCAATCCCACTCGAAATTTACATATCAAGGATGTGATGAAACTAGAGCCTAGAGACACTGCTCCAAATAACCCAACTCGAGGGGATATATACTATGATGGCACGCTCAATAAACTGAGAGTTTATGACGGTGCCACCTGGCAGAATTGCTGGTAATTCTGATGAATTTATATTATATTGTTCCATCAATTGTTTTCCGCATTTACCATGAAACCAGCAAACCCAACTTCTTGGAACTTGAAATGGACCGCCCTGGCAGCTCTTTGCATTTCGCTATTCTCCTGCGGCACAGATCCTTTTCCGGTTGACCCCAACGACCCTAAGATTTACACGCTCGACAGCCTGGTATACTTCACCATCAATGTAAACGGCAACAGCTACACGAGCTACGGTATTAAAACCCTTGGAGAACCGACCAACAGCCCTTTGCTGAGGGGCAGCTACTACGTACGCGTGGTGGATACCTTACAGGGGAGTCCCGCCAACTACCGAAAACTGACCAGCTACTGCCTTGGATCACTGGGCAATGTGATCATAGCGAATACCAACCTTCCCAGAAACAAGGTTGATTTTTTCACCATGGGACAAACAAATGGAGACATGATCGACACCTACCTGCTCACCGATACTCCTACGGTCAAATTGCTTCAGGAAAATCTATCCTACCGGGTAGATCTGACTAAAAACTATCAGTATAGGATAAACGCAATCGATTCATTGTATACTGAGGGGACTTTCAGTTTCAGTTTGCTGGAAACAGGAACCAACCGCAGCCTGCCGGCATCAGGAAGTTTCAGACTGAACAATCTCAATCCCTGATCGGAAGTTAACTGCCGACCCGGATCACCGCTTCAGGAAAATTGAATCCTTATTGCTGCCTGGAACGAATATGCTGATTGAGCTTTTCCACGTTAGCGGAAAAATTGAAGATGTTGTTCAACCGAAAATATTGTGCAGGCTCCACGCAATAATCATACGCGAACATCGCAAAGTCAAGTTTATTCTCCTCAAAGCCGAATAGTTCCGCAATCTGCATGATCTGGCCAACATTCAGACAATTACCCCCTGCAATCTGCTTGGCTGTACTAAGTTTGGTCTCGTCGAATGACTGATTCTTAACCGTAGCCAGTGCCGTACCAAAATTAGCGGCAGACATCGCCTGAATACCGTTGCAGCGAGGCCTCATCGGCTGCTGCCCCTGCCCCATTCCTTGCTGATTTCCGGGCATGCCGATATTACCCGGATTGTTCCGATCGGTTACCCGTACATCGAAATTCAGTCCGCCTACATTCACGTTGGCATTAACCCCCTGCCCCTGCATGGGTGGCCTCGGTTGACCATAATGAATGACGTGCATATTGGAGGGAGGTATGAAATCGGGACGCACGGGAACGGAAGAGAAATAATTCATTCTTACTTTGGATTTCTTATTCCTATCTCTCCTGATTTTATACGTCACATCCATATATGTACCATCACCGTCTGTGATCATCAGGTCGTTCCTGGTAATTTCCTTCAACTTTCCATCCTCAAATCTGATTCTCGCACTATAATATGGCTGATTCAGGTCCTCCACCCGAAGGTTGGACTGAGGCTCGTCATTGATCTGCTCACCATTGAGCATAAGGTAAAATTTATCACCGTTTTCAGAAAAGATATTCAAATGACCCACCGGCCCCATCATAGGCTGCGCGTAAAGACTTGTCAGCGTGATTAATAGAGAAATTAAGAAGAGTAATTTTTTTGAAGACATGATTGACTTGATTGAATTTGACACGCAATTTAATTGAAAATTTAAATCAAATTTTCATCAATCAAGGATAACCCTGGTTAACTTTAGGAACAAATACAGATTTTGCAGGTAAAAATCCATCCATCCTGGCAGGCTGTGTTGAAAGAGGAGTTTGATAAACCTTATTTCAGCAGGCTGGTAACTTTCCTTAAAGCGGAAAAGGCGCAGGGTAAAACCATTTTCCCGCCCGGGCCACTGATATTTAATGCCTTCAATCAAACGCCGTTTGACAAAGTTAAGGTGGTATTGCTGGGGCAGGACCCTTATCACGGAGACGGGCAGGCACAGGGACTCAGCTTTTCGGTGCCTGCAGGCGTCAAACCGCCACCATCATTAGTGAATATTTTCAAGGAGATTGAAAAAGATACCGGTACCCCCATGCCGAAGGAATATGGGAATTTGACGCACTGGGCGGACCAGGGTGTATTGTTATTGAATGCGGCTTTGACGGTAAGAAAGGGAGAGCCCTCCAGTCATGCTAAATTCGGCTGGATGGAATTCAGCAATGCGGTGATTGAAACCGTTTCCAACAGGAAATCCGGCGTCGTTTTCCTGTTATGGGGCAAATTCGCACAGGAAAAACAAGTATTCATAGACGAAACCAGGCATCATGTGCTTAAAGCCGCACATCCCTCCCCCTTTTCAGCCGACAAAGGATTTTTCGGATGCCGGCACTTTTCCCAAACAAACGAATTACTCGTACGGGAGGGTAAAGATCCCATCGACTGGAAACTGCTAACTCCTTAATTTGCATCCATGCTGAAATCAGTAGCAGCCAGAATCTGGGCAATATGGGGATTGACGGTTTTTCTTACCAGCCTTTTTCTGGTATTCCCGTTGTTTCTTTTACTCGGATTGCTGAAAGAACCCTCCCGATCGCGGATTGCCTTTCGAATCTTCCGAATTTGGATGCGATGCGTGCTACCGTTGCTGGGTATTCACATCAGAACGAGGGGAACGAAGCACTTTGAAGGAGGCCGAAACTATGTGGTCGTCTGCAATCATCGCTCCTTCATGGATATACCGGTAACGACTACACGCATTCCCGGACCCAACAAAACCATCGCCAAGATCGAAATGGCCCGCATCCCGGTATTCGGAACCATTTATCGTACCGGATCAGTACTTGTGGACCGAAAGGATGCCGGAAGCCGCGCCGAAAGCTATCAGCAAATGAAAAAAGTACTGTCATCAGGTTTGCATATGCTGATATACCCTGAGGGCACCCGTAACAACAGCGACCAGCCCCTGGGCAAATTCCATTCCGGAGCCTTCAAGCTGGCGGTTGAAACGAAGACTGCCGTCATACCGGCCATCCTGAAGGGAACCGACAAGATCCTTCCCAACCGAAAATTCCTTTACTTGCTTCCCGGCACCATCAGCTTTGACCTGTTGCCGCCCATTGAGCCGGGAGAAAATGCCGAGGCTCTGAAGGACCGAATCGAGAAAATCATGCGGGAACGTTTCACCTCTGCCGACAATTAAAGTCCATAGAAGTATCGCGTCCTGTTGATACGCAGATCGCTCAGCATTCCTGATTTAGGACTGATATTGATGCTGAAAAACTTGTAAAGCCCTACCGGGGAAATGTTGATATTCATCTGCCAGCAATGCAATTCCCTTGACATGAACATGCTGAGCGTGCCCAGTTCCTTGCGCGTGATATTGTAAAATCCGTTCACCCCTACCTTCCAGCGATCGGTGAGATTTACCGAAGCCGTCCAGTTGAAATCCTGGGTCAACTGGCTTCGTATATCCGTTCCCGTACGAAATCTGCTGATGCGAAGCGAATAGGAGAAGTCAAGGGACCAGGGTATGCTGAAATCAATGAACTCACCCGGGTTGGCGGACATGTATTCCAGTTCGGAGCGATATTCGTCGGAAGAGAAATAACGCCGGTAGACCTCACCCTGCCCGCGGCCGCCCTTGCCCTTCTCGCCTCCCCTGAAATTGCTGCTGAGGGAGATGCTGCCACCGGTCAAAGATCCCAGAGTAAGGAGCTTGTCTTCCCATATCAGCTTATTGATCCTACGCCCCGTTTCGTTGACCTGATAGGGATCGAAACTGGCGTTCGCGGTAAGATGAATTTTTTCAAAGAGTGAACTTCTGGCCGACATGCTCAGCGTACTGAGCCGGAAGGAGTCGAGCAGGAAGTTATAATTACCTCCCAGTGAAAAACCGTCCAGCAGTGATAACTTACGGCCGGCTTTGGCGGCCGTATCCCTCCTGCTGCGCAACTTCATCTGAAGGTTATTGTCTATATTGAAATTGAGGCCGCCGAACTTCCCCTCGCCGTAAGCGCCGAAAACGCTGCCCTCGAAGACATTGAAACGGGCTGCATTCCCGGAGGTATCTATCCTGGTATTGTAAAAGAACTTTTTATTCAGGTCAGGCTTGTAACTAACGGAAAGAGATGGACGAATCTCATGCCGGATAGCTTCAATGCCTGAATTACTGCCGAAACCGAACATGCCGAAAATCCGAGAGGTCATACCCAGGGAAAAGCTCATGTCATGCGCGGCGAAGAAACCGTCCCTTTGAAGTGTGTCCACCTTACGGGTGACATCGTTCCACTGCCTGACCGTTTTACGCTGAAACCATCTTTGCGAATAACTCATACCGGGACTCACCTGCAAGACTCCCAGCGGAGGCAGGGACAGATTGACCGGCACAGTATGCGTGGCACCCCACTGCCAACGGTCGCTGATCTGTTTTCCGATATCCTTTGCCGTATCGTAAAAGGATGTCAGGCTTCGCACATTGCTATTCAATGCCAGGCCCAGGTTTTCATACCACTTCGATGGGCCAATGGGCTCTTTCTTTCTGAAAGGATAAAGCGTATTGACATTGAAATTCACATCCGGAAGATTCACATTGATCAGCCGCTGCGCGGTATTCTGATTATGATTGGCACTCATGGAAATATTGAAGGGCTTGTCCTGCCAGACTTTTGAATAAGTGATGGAAGAACTGAGCTGGTTGGTGAAGTTCAGCCCCGGATTGTTCGGCACTTGCTCATTGTACTTGCTGCTGCCCGCATTCACATTAGCGGAAAAACTGACTCCCGGCCTGGATTTGGCATCAGCCATGTGCGACCATCTCAGGTTGAAGGTCTGGGAAGAGGTGAAATCAGGATCACCCTTGAAGCCCGACTTGAATCTCTGCATATCAAAGGAAAGATTGCCCTGGTACCGATACTTTTTAAAATATCTCGGATTCGCACTCAAGGCCCAGCCGCCGTAAGAATAAATGGTGCCGCGCAGAATCACATCCCAGTAATCATTGATGATCTTATAGTATCCCAACCCTTCCAATGCCATTCCCAACTGCTGGTTTGCGGTGAAAGTGGGCGCCATGAAACCGGAATGCCGGCCTCTGGTCATCGGAAATATGCCGAATGGCAACCCGATGGGCAGCGGCACCCCTTCAAATTCGGGATGGACCAACCCCGTTACGGCCACCTTGTTACGGATGATTTTGACTTTGTTGCTCACAAATGCAAAATGCGGAGTATCCAGGTTACAGGTGGTGAAGCGCCCCCCTCGGGCAAAAAACACATCATCACTGACCTTTTTAATCTTACTACCGTAAACGAAAAGCTCCCCCTGCTGAGTGTAGCTCCCCTTGGAAAGACCCTTCATCGTTTTCATGTTGAAGAGTATGGTATCGTTGACCGACTTCATTCCGCCTTGATTGAATGAAGGGCGGGCAATCACCCTTCCGCCGCTATCGACCGTCATGAACGCAGTAACCAAATTGCTCCGTTGCTCATATTGGATGAAAGGTGACTTGAGCTCCTGATCCTGATATCTCAATTCATTTGTCTTGCCGTAAAGCAGCAGCTTTTTTCCCGGCACGTCCAGCACCATGGAATCATCCGCATGATAGCTGACGGGAGCGGTGATCGCATCACCTGATTTTCTGAAACGAAGGGTATCCTGAAGCGGGATGACAGTGACCGTATCTTTTTGAACCAAATCAGGCTGAATGACCGAAAGCGATTTAGGCGGTTTTATTTTTTCGGGCAACTGCTGACTCCTTGCCGAAATACATAGGGGGAACAAGACAATGAAGAGCACCGGAATGATTGACATCAAAAGGCAGCCCTTCCCTTTCATAAAAAGAGTTTTTGCATTACCTTTGATATCTGTGGGCATAGTATGGGGCAAAAATAGCCATATTGGTAAAACTTTGTCTCAATCGGCCTTCCAAGGTCCTGGTAAAATCTAATATATGAAGAAAAGCTTGCTGCTGCGATTGCTTCTTGTCATATTTCTTTTTTCAGAGCTTCCCGTATCCCTGGCGCAGGCTCCTAAAAAATTAAAGACTATCATCGTCGATGCCGGTCACGGCGGTGCCGACCACGGTGCCACGGGACAATATGAGAATTCCCTGCGATCAAAGGAAAAAGACATTACTCTTGAGATCTCCAATAAACTTGTGGCCGAACTCAAGAAGCAGCTGCCCGATCTCAGCATCATTCCTACCCGCACCAGCGATATTTACCAAAGTCCCACGGAAAAGGCAAAAATCGCCAATGAAAACAAAGGCGACCTTTTCATATGCATACATGCGGACTCCGGACCCCTGAAATCCGGCAGGAGACAGATAGGAACGCGTGAAGTGACCAGATACAAGGTCAGTTATAAGGGTAAGGGTAAAAAGAAAAAGAAAATCAAGAAACCATACAAGGCGGTTGAGCCGGTTTATGAATATTACAAGCTTCCGCTGGTCCGAAGCGGTACCAGCGTATGGATTTTTGCTGCCCATAAGACAAGTGACAAGCTGAAGGCCATCATGCAGGAGGAGGGAGAATTTGAAATTGAAACAGAGGAAGATTCCACGCTGAATAATTTTGATTTCAACACTCCCGAAGGAAGGGCCCTGGCGCAGGTTTACGCGAAAAGATACCAGGAAAAAAGCGACCGTATCGCTACCATCGTAAATGAGGAAGTGGAAAAGACAGGCAGAAAGTCACTTGGCGTCAATCAGAGACAAAAAGGAATCTGGGTTTTGCAAGCCACCAACATGCCTGCCATCCTCATCGAAACGGGATTCATCAATAATCCGGAGGACGAACGCTATATCAACAGTGCCTCCGGCCAGCAGGAACTCGCAGAGGCTATTACCAAAGCGGTACTCAGGTATCGTGAGCAACTGGAAGGACATAGGTCGGGCAAACGCTGAAAAGTCAGCGATATAATGAGCCTTGAAGGAATTTCAGCGAAATAGGAATAGATTTGCGTTTAAGTTTCAAGCAAACAAATACAGGTGAAAGTCTCTAATGAAACCAAAGTAGGTGCGATCGCAATAGTGGCAATTTGCCTGCTGATTCTAGGATTTAATTTTTTGAAGGGAAACCGGGTTTTGTCAAAAAGCATGACGCTCTACGGCAACTTCGCCAATGTGCAAGGGCTGACCGCCTCGAATCCCGTATTTGTCAGCGGCATGCAGGTAGGCAGGGTAAGCAGCATCGACCCGGCAAAAAATCTCCGCAGTATCAGGGTAAGCCTTGAGATCGACAAGGATGTGGATATCCCCTCCAATTCCATTGCGGTCATCAAGCCCAATCCAATCACCAATACCAGCATTGAAATCATCCTGGGAGATGCTGTCTCGCCCTTAAAGGACAAGGATACCATCAACACCGAAGCCTCTCAGGGCATTCTGGAAGAAATAAGTAAGGAGGTGAATCCGGTGCTTGCGGTGGTAAAAAAAGCTGCCGGCTCACTGGACAGCCTGGTGAACAATCTGAACAGCACTCTCAATCCGGATTCCAAAAACAACGTGGCCGCCTCCCTTCAACATATCGAGAAAATCACTGCCTCTCTTCAAATTTCGGCCCTCGGATTGGAGTCCATTCTTCAAAAAGACAATGGCAGCCTTGCCGAAACAATGGACCATGTGAATTCCGTGACAGGAAACCTAGAACAAAATAACGAGCGCATCAATAAGATCCTGATCAATCTTGACTCGGCTTCCGGGAAGTTGGCCACCCTTGATTTGCATCCCGTGATGGATGCGCTGAACGAAAGCATCCGCGATTTGCAGAAGGCGATCGGAAAATTCAGCAGTGGCGATGGAACCGCCGGAAAAATCATGAACGATCCCGCGCTATATGAAAACCTTGTAAAGTCAAGTATCAAGTTGAACACCTTGCTGGACGATATCAGGATCAATCCCAAGCGATACTTGTCTCTTTTCGGCGGAAAAAAGAAAGCACCACTCAAGGAGCCGGTATCCGATAGCAAATCCGGCGAAAAATCCAACCAATAATCTGCCTATCAACATGCGAACCGGAAGCCAATTCCTGACACTGAATCCTGCATCCGGTAGGCTTGTCCTGTTGACGCTGACATGTTTCTTCCTTCACCTGTCCGGAGCCAGGGCACAACAACCCGCCGACAGCAGCTTGTCGGACACCATGCGTGTGATAGAGATCCTGCGCGCCGACAACTGGAGACAGAGAACACTGGACAGCGGCGTGGTACTGCAGATACTCTCCGGAAATGCGCTCATCAGGCACGAAAACACATTGCTCGAAGGCGACAGCATCATCTGCGACTTACAGTCAGGAATAGCCGAAGTTTTTGGCAACATCCATATCAATGACGGAGACAGTGTGCACACCCGTTCGCAATATCTCAGATACCTGGGCAAGGAAAGAAAAGCCTATCTGAAAAAAAAGGTCAAGCTGACCGAACGCAAGGGCGTCATCATGGCGGAAGACGTGGTTTACGACCTGGCCACCGGTATGGCCACCTATTCAGGAGGTGGCAAGGTATTGAACGGGAAAACAGTGCTCACCAGCAATGAAGCGGTATACTATTCCAACACCAAGGATGTATATTTCAAAAGGAATGTACGCATGCAGGATCCGGGCTACAAGATAGATTCGGACAGCCTGCTGTATAATACGGAATTACAGACAGCCACCTTCATCGCCCCCACGCGCATACGCACCAAGGACGGCAGCATCATTGAAACCAGTTCAGGAAATTATGACCTGAAAAGCGGCGAAGCCGTTTTCCTGAATAAGACCACTTACCGCGACAGCTCCCGCTCCCTTTCCGGCAGACAGATAGCCTATCAGGAGAAATCAGGAATCATTCAGGTGGAAGGCAACGGTAAGATCGTGGACAGTGCCAACAAGCTCATCATACTGGGCAATCAGATACTGATCAACAAACAGTCAGGAAATTTCCTGGCCACGAGGAAACCCGTCATGATTTTTTATACCGACAATGACAGCACCTATATCGCGGCTGACACCCTATTCTCCGCGAAGAAAGCGGCGGAGAGAGATAGTACGTTGCGAGACAGCGTCGACATCAAGCAGGAAAGCCCGGACAGTATCCGCTTTTTCAAGGCATTTCAGCATGTGAGAATTTTCAATGATTCCCTGCAGTCGGTAGCTGACAGTCTTTACTACAATTCGGCCGACTCCGCCTTCCGGCTGTTTGGAAGTCCGGTTTGCTGGAATGGCAATAGCCAGCTCAGCGGTGACAGCCTGGTACTTTACACTGAAAACAACAAGGCCAGACTGATGGAAGTGAATGACAACGCGATTGTCGTGAACAAGACTGCGGAGGGCCTCTTCAACCAAACGGCCGGCAGAATGATAGTGGCCAACTTCCTTGATGGAAGGCTTGATTTCTCCCGAGTCAAAGGTTCTCCTGCCGAATGTATTTATTTCGTGCAGGATGAAGACAGCTCCTACATTGGCATGAATCGCAGCACAGGCGATGTGATTGACCTGTTTTTCAGCAAAGATGGTTTGCAAAAAGTGAAGTTCATCCAGGATGTGAACGGGATGCTGTACCCAATGGACCAGATTCCTCCCGAAAAGAAGCAGCTGAAAAACTTCCTCTGGCAGGAAGACCGAAGACCGAAGAACAAACTGGAGCTATTTGAATGACCCTGAAGGCGGGGCTTGCATAAATTTATCTCATGAAAATTTTCAGTGCGTCACAAATCAGGCAATGGGATGCGGCTACCATCAAGGAGCAGCGCATCACCTCCCATGAATTGATGGAGAGGGCTGCCGAGGCATGCTTCCAATGGATCACTGAATATCATATCAACCATGACTTCCTGTTGATCTGCGGCACCGGAAACAATGGAGGAGACGGACTTGCCATTGCCAGAATGCTGACCTCAGCCGGCAAGAAAACAAGAGTGGTCATCTTTGATACCGGGAATGAACCAACGGAGGATAACCTTAGGAACCGGAGGCTGCTGGAAAGCAGCGGGTTGCCACCGATACTGATCCGTAGCTCGGCAGAGATGCCTGTTCCGGAACCGAGCGAAATCATCATAGAATGCCTGTGGGGCACCGGTCTTAATCGCCCTTTGCAGGAAGAAGCCGCTGCGCTGGCGGAGAGAATCAACGGATTTGACAATCACATCGTCGCCATTGACATGCCGGGAGGAATGCTTTGCGACAAAAGCAGCGCAGGACTAACGGTAATACATGCACGAGAAACACTATCCTTCTGCCCGAAACTTTCTTTTCTGATGGCTGAAAATGCGACGGCTTTTGGAAAAGTGATTTCCCTGGACATAGGTCTCAGCAAGAAATTCGAATCGGAGCAATACAGCCCTTTCGAACTTCCGGACATCCGCTATTACGCTTCATTGATCAGACCCAGGCCCGACTTCGGTCACAAGGGAAGCTTCGGCAGTGCCGCCCTATTCGCAGGCAGCAAGGGAATGATGGGAGCCGCCATCCTGTCTGCCAGAGCTTATCTGCAGTCAGGTGCGGGTAAGCTTACCTGTTATGTGCCGGCCTGCGGATATGAGATCATGCAAACCGCAGTGCCGGAAGCCATGTGCAGAGTGGCCGGCTCTGAGCATTTGGATGCCACTGAAATCACAGGCGCTTATGACAGCATCGGCTGCGGTCCCGGACTGGGAACAGCACCGGAAATTTCAATCCTGCTGGATTTATTGCTTCACCAACCGGGAAAGCTGGTGATAGATGCGGACGCACTCAATATTATCGCCGCCAATGCTTCACTGCTGCGACGTATGCAGGAGGGAAAGCTCCTGATCACGCCCCATCCGGGAGAATTTGACAGGCTTTTCGGTAAATCTGAAAATGATTTTGAAAGACTGGCAACCGCGATCAATAAAGCGAAGGAACATCAAATATGCATTGTGTTGAAAGGCCATCATACGGCCATCATCTCACCCGGTGGCAAAGTGAAATTCAACAGCTCCGGAAATTCAGGTATGGCCAAGCCCGGATCTGGCGATGTACTCACCGGCCTGCTGACCGGCTTGCTGGCGCAGGGTTATGGAATAGAGGAAGCGGCATGCCTTGGTGTGCATCTTCACGGCCTGGCCGGTGACCTGGCAGCGGACATACATACCCGGCAGGCCATGACTGCCTCCAATATCATTGAAGAACTGGAAAATAGCTGGCGTTTACTCCTTAACGTTAGCATCTCCTCTGCCCGTGGTGAATAGTTTCGCCAGCAAGAGTCCGGCCACGAAGCCGCCAATATGGGCCGCATAAGCCACTCCTCCTCCACCCTGTTCTCCCGAACTGAAAGATTGTGTACCGGCAATGGCCTGCAGCAGCAGCCAAAGCCCCAGGGAGACAAAGGCAGGAACCTGCAAAACGCTGCGAAGGAACAATACCCGCACCTGATTACGTGGAAAAAGCAGCAGATACCCACCCATCACTCCTGATATGGCACCGGATGCGCCCAGAGATGGAACGAGCATGCCATTATCGAAATGGGAAGATGCCCAAACATGAGCAAGTGCCGCCAACACCCCGCATAACAAATAGAACAGCAGGTACCGCAAATGCCCCATGGCATTTTCAAGGTTATCCCCGAAAATCCATAGGTAAAGCATATTACCGGCAATGTGCATGATCCCTCCATGCATGAACATTGAAGTGAAAATTGTAACCAGTACCGGTTGAGGTGAGGCCAGCAATCCCTCGGAAGAAATGATATCCTTTCCGGAAAGAATTTCCTGAGGGACCATGGAAAAAGACATCACAAACTCAAAATTGCTGCCTAATTGCTGAAAAAAAATGAAGACAATCAGGTTGACGGCCATCAGGCAAAAATTAACGACCGGCGTCCGAAAAACGCGGGAATTGTCATCACCAATGGGAATCATACAGGAAACGGTTTTAATAAATGTAACCAATCGTTTTGGGATTTCATAGCCCCGTTGAGGCCGGCATTGGCTTCCAAAGGCAGAATTTGAGCCGATTTTTGCCCGTTTTCCCTATTTTTGCCGTCCAAAACGCGAAAAGCTTATGATGGAAAATTTGATCTATGCCGTCCCGGCCATGGGGTTGATAGGATTGTTTTACACTTATCTTAAATTCAACTGGGTTGCCAAGCAGGATGCCGGTACCGACAGAATGAAGGAAATCAGCAATTACATCGCAGAAGGAGCCATGGCTTTCCTGAGAGCAGAATGGAAAGTGCTGGGATATTTTGTGGTGATTGTGGCGCTGTTACTCGGAGTAATGGCATCTTCCAATGCCAATTCCCATTGGTCTATAGCTATCGCATTTGTGATTGGTGCGGTGTTGAGCGCCTTTGCAGGTTATATCGGAATGAGAGCTGCTACCAAGGCAAACGTGCGCACCGCTCAGGCCGCGCGCAGCAGCCTTAGCAAAGCACTTAACGTATCTTTCACCGGAGGTGCCGTCATGGGTGTCGGCGTTTCCGGCCTTGCCGTCTTAGGTTTAGGAGGTTTATATATCGTTTTGAAACAATGCTTCGCAGCTGATGCAGGTATCAATTCCGAGGAGATGCTCAAGACTATTGAGGTACTTACCGGATTTTCCCTGGGAGCTGAATCAATCGCTTTGTTCGCACGTGTGGGGGGAGGTATTTATACCAAGGCTGCTGACGTAGGAGCTGACCTGGTCGGAAAAGTAGAAGCCGGTATCCCGGAGGATGATCCGCGCAATCCGGCTACCATTGCTGATAATGTGGGTGATAATGTGGGTGACGTGGCAGGTATGGGTGCGGATCTGTTCGGTTCTTATGTCGCTACCGTTTTAGCTACCATCGTACTGGGGCAGCAGACAACCATGGCAGAGAATGCGGATGCCTTCGGAGGGTACTCTCCTATATTGTTGCCCATGCTGATCGCAGGAATCGGTATCCTGTTTTCAATAATTGGCACCTGGTTTGTCAGAATCGGCGAAAATGCAGGCGTCAACACAGCAACTGTGCAGAAAGCCCTGAACATGGGTAACTGGGGTTCTATGATCCTTACTGCCATTGCCTCTGCCATTCTGGTTAACTGGATGCTACCGGAAACCATGGAACTGAGGGGATATGAATTCAGCAAATGGGGAGTGATGGGCGCCATTGCAGTTGGCCTTGCAGTAGGGGCGTTGATGAGCATCATCACGGAATATTATACGGCCATGGGTAAACGCCCTGTGCTTTCCATCATCAAACAATCTTCCACCGGTCATGCTACCAATGTGATCGGAGGTCTTGCTATCGGAATGGAATCCACTTTCCTGCCGATTCTCGTTCTGGCAGGAGGTATCTGGGGTTCTTATGAATGCGCAGGTCTTTACGGAGTTGCGATCGCCGCCGCCGGTATGATGGCCACCACTGCCATGCAGCTCGCCATTGACGCCTTCGGACCCATTGCCGACAATGCAGGAGGTATCGCCGAAATGAGTGAACTGCCTCCCGATGTTCGCGAAAAGACGGATGTTCTTGACGCAGTAGGTAATACCACCGCCGCCACCGGAAAAGGATTTGCCATCGCCTCAGCGGCCCTGACTGCTCTGGCCTTGTTCGCAGCTTTTGTCGGAGTAGCGGGAATTGAAGGAATTGATATTTACAAAGCCAATGTTCTTGCTTGCCTGTTTGTGGGCGGAATGATTCCAATGTTGTTCTCCTCTCTTGCCATCCGCGCAGTGGGAGAAGCAGCCATGGCAATGGTTGAAGAAGTACGTCGCCAGTTCAGAACAATCCCCGGCATCATGGAAGGAAAAGGAAAGCCGGAATATGACAAATGTGTAGCCATCTCTACTCAGGCATCCATCAAAAAAATGATGTTGCCCGGAGCGATCGCCATCGTCTCTCCTATAATCATTGGTTTTATGCCCGGACTAGGTGCGGAAGCCCTCGGAGGATTCCTGGCCGGCGCCACAGTCAGCGGCGTATTGATGGGAATGTTCCAGAACAATGCGGGAGGCGCCTGGGACAATGCGAAAAAATCCTTTGAAAAAGGAGTGGAAATCAACGGTGAAATTTATTATAAAAAATCAGAACCGCATAAGGCTTCCGTCACAGGTGACACAGTGGGAGATCCGTTCAAAGACACGTCAGGTCCTTCCATGAACATCCTGATCAAACTGATGAGCATTGTAAGCCTTGTAATAGCTCCTACTCTTGCCGGAATGTCCGGACAATGTGAAGAAGACGCTTGTTGTAGTGAAGGCCATACAACCGAGATGGTAGCTCCCGCAAATGAAGCGACAACAGCTTCGGATGCTACTGCTACATTGTCTGACACAAGCCAGGCCAAGTCTGTGGAAGCAACCAGCACTCAGCAAAATCCCGCTCCGGCGAAGGAAGTGAATAAAGAACTTCCCCAAAAATTGCAGAAACAGATAGAAACTAAGCTCGATCAATAATTTAAATTTGATTGAACATACACTGACCGTCCCCCATCAGGGACGGTTTTTTATTTTCTTAACTTATAAATACGAAAGAATTCATAGATTTGAAAAAACAAATGATATGACCAGGCAAAAATCGGGCAGACCCACCGAAGGAGAACTGGAAATACTGGCCGTACTCTGGAACAAGAAGGCGGCTACCGTCAGGGAAGTAAATGAGGAGTTGTGTAAGAGAAAAGAAGCCGGATATACTACCACCCTCAAACTGATGCAGATCATGCATGAAAAAGGACTGGTCAGCAGAAACGACAGCAGCAAAACTCATATTTACATGCCCGCTGTAAGCCGCGAAAGCACCCGAAGTCAGTTGCTCAGCCGAATGATTGATAATTTGTTCGCAGGATCTTCTGCCGATCTGGTAATGCAGGCACTAGGCAACAACTGCCCTGACAAGAAAGAACTGGAGAAAATTTCCTTGTTGATAGAAAGTCTGAGAAATAAATAAGAATGAAAGCGACGGCGGATATCATTTGCCTGACTCTTATGCACAGCCTATGGCAGGCTGCCATCCTTGCCGCCCTGGTATTTCTCCTGCTGCCTTTTCAGGACCGCATACATCCGGGATTTCGAAAAAGGCTGATCCTAATTTGCCTTATTACCCAATTAGCGATTTCTGTTTTCACGGCATTACAGGTCTCCCCGGGACTTGTCTTACTGAAAAGCAAATCATTGATTCAATCCATTGACGGATATCCCATCACTGAGTTTCTTTTCTTGTGCTATTCGGCAATATTGACTTTCAAATTATTGAAATTATACAGAGGTATGGGTAAACTACCCTCTTTGCTTTATAAAACAGAAAAGGCTCCCGCGGAAATCAGGATTTTCACCGCACAAAAATCAGCGGAATTATCCATTAAACGCAAGGTTAGCGTCCTATTGAGTGATTTGATCAGAGTGCCCTGCACATTCGGCTTCTGGAAGCCTGTCATCTTGATGCCATCCGTATTATTGACAAGACTCTCCCCCGAGCAGATTGAAATGCTTATTCTCCACGAACTATGGCATATTCGCCAAAATGACTACCTCATCAATATCTTCCTCAGGATTTTAGAAGCCTTGTATTTTTTCAATCCCTTCATTTCATTACTGATTGCAAGAATGAAACTCGAAAGAGAATCGGATTGCGATCAACAGGTAATGCAGCACCCCTATTCCGAAGCCTCCTATGCCACTGCCCTTTATGGTCTGGCCGGTTTTAACCCGGGAATGACACTCGCTGCCGCCTTTGAAAAAGGAGAATTACTCAAAAGAATCAAACGGCTGCCTGAGCTCAAAAGTTCCCGGCATCAGGCAAATGCATGGATCATCTTCCCGATCCTCCTGTTGCTTCTGTCTATCACTTCTTTTCTTTTACCGGAAGAAATGACCAATAAGCAAAATTCGATACAGGAAATGGCAACCCTCTCAAATTTCAGGTTACTGCAGCAAGAATCCGCTTTATTGAATAAAGAAATAACCGGAAATCAAATTCAAATTACAGCCCATGCTCCTGCTCAAAAAAAAGCAATATCCGGGAAGAACAAACCAATAATAAAGAAGCCAAACCGACTACTCGAATCTGAGGATGTTAGAAAAGGCAATCAGGAGGATTTAGCTGAAATCAGCGATGGCACCGAGGAAAAGCTAAAATCCGTCGCCCGATATGCATCAAAGGCTAATGACATGTCAACTAAGACCATTACGCTGGTGGAACAAAGCGGAAATAAGACGGTAACCAAATATTACAGGCTATTTTACAAAGACAATGGTTGGTATTATCTGCATTTATGGACATTGGAGGAGCGGACTGTGACCTCCCCGGACTCTGCCCAATAGTAAAAACCGGAACGATAGACTGAAAAAATAAAGGCCGCATAGAAATGCAGCCCTTGTTAAGAACCTTTCGGCTCTGTAACCCCCAAAGAAAACGAGTTGAGTTCTGTTATGGGGTGATATGTATTTATTGTTCAACGCCTAATTTCTCGGAGTAAGAAAATCTACCCCAGGGCCGGACGCTGTTTTCTCATCCTCTGCCGCCATCTCAATACCAATCCCGTTTACCAACTGCCGATTGAAAAAGTCCGACAGTGAGAATACCAAGGGATGATTGGTCGAAATACTTGCAGAGCAACGCTCATTTATTCAGCTGTTGTAGTTCAACAATGCAGGAAAAATGGATAAAGGCTTCAAAAAAGATAATGGAAAAAGGTACCGTTAAGTACTAGAAACGTCTCTTACCTAGATGGGGAAATGAAAGGAGGAAAATAGTTTGACCTCTGCTGAGGTATACAATCCCGGTGTTTTTCAGATCCTTGTGGTTAGAGTAAGCGACCAGGCATTACAAAATGACTGACGCTTTAGCAGTTCAAAGCTACAAATCGAAATCCCAAATTCCAAACAATACCCTGAAACAATTTCTGAAAATAAGTAAATCCTGAAAATCAACCTTTAGCGCTCCCGGAATGGGATAGGTCAAGGGGAATAAATGCCCCTAATTCAGGGGAAAAACAAGTGAAATTCCAATTAATAAATTATAATTTTTATACATATTTATACCATTAGAAACAGAAATTCAAGTAAATATGATAATCCGTTATTAACCAACTTATTCAATTTACAAATTACGCTTCGACATTTTGAATTTAAACGTCCGAAAAGGCGATTAAAAAACATCAGAAAGAAAGTCAGTAATTTGAAATATTTATTTCAGTTAACTAAAGCATTCTAATATAAATCAATAAAATATAAACTTTTAATACCCCTAAATATACTAGCGGGATTCGCAGATTAAATAAAAATAAAATTGCTAATTATTTTGGCCTGCAATTCAACTGTATAATCAAAATAATGCCCTACTGCGGACCGAGCAAACGGGCTCTCATGGATATTTGATTCAAACGAAACCGATCTGTCGTTTGACTCCCTCGGATGAAAAGTTCAAAGCAATGGCTACTTTTCCCTCTCTCCAACAGACTGACAAAATAGCCGATTATTCCTTAAGCTTTTGGTAAAATGTTTCCCGTCAAAATCCTGTTCATGGTAAAACAACTCAACTCATTAATTTGCATGGGATGAAGAAATTATTATTGGGCGCACTGATTGTCCTGGCAGCCGGCTCCTGCTCAAAGCCTTTGAGTCCCGAGTTCAAGGAGTTGAAAAACATCAGTCTGAGAAAATTGCCAACCGGTTTAGATTTAATGGAATTGAGTGCCGAATTGGTGTTATTCAACCCCAATTCCTTCAGTGTGGAACTACAGGAAAGCAATCTGGACCTGTTCGTCGGGGATCAATTTCTGGGCAAGGCAAGGCAAACGCAGAAAATTCGGGTGCCGGCCAAACAAAATTTTTCGCTTCCGGTCAGTCTAAAGGTGCCGACACACACATTGCTGAAGAGCAGCCTCAATTTACTATCCAATCAACCTGTGAAAGTCGGCGCAAAGGGCTCTGTCAATGTCGGGAAAGCGGGAATTTTCAAAAAAATTGATATTGACTACAAAGGTCTTCACACAATGCCTAAACTTTCCTTATTCTGATGCATCAACCCGCTTTCAAATCTTTACCGATAAAGGTCACCACTACCCTGCTGATACTTTTTTTCTTGTCAACAGTAAAGGCCGGTACTACCTGCGACAGCCCAACTGTTCCGATTGTTTTCGTGCATGGTTTCATGGGCGCCGGCGATAATTGGTCTTTACAAGCCAGGAGATTTGTGTCGCAGGGACATTGCCCAGATAGACTTTACATGTTTGACTGGAACAGCATGGGTGGCCGGCAAAGGTCTGATTCACTGCTGGAAGGCTATCTGCGCAAGGTTTTGCAGGAATCGAATGCTGAAAAGCTAGTACTGGTGGCACACTCAGCAGGTGGTGGCCTCTGTTACCGATTCCTGAAAGATTCAGCAAGAGCGAGTATGGTTAGCCATTATATCCATATAGGCAGCAGCATGCTTGAGAAAGAGGCAGGTCCTGATGCGAGCATCCCTACCCTAGTTATCGGAAGCAGGGATGACAAAGTGGTTCCCCTTTCCACAGGCGGAAGAACCCGAAGGCAATTGATTCTGGAAGGTAAGGATCATATGGAGGTTGCCTCGTGCCGGGAAACATTTGAAGCGATTTTTTCCTTTATTCATGAAAAGAAACCTTTAAAAATTCCATTAAAGGAAAGCGGTGATAGCGTTTCCCTTTCGGGAAAGGCCGTCCTGTTCGGTAACAATATCCCAATGTCAAGGCTGTCAATCCGTATTTACAGGTATGATGGACTTCGGGGCAGGCGATTGGACAGTATCCCCTGGAAAACCCTTACCACGGATGAAAAAGGCAGATTCAGCACTTTCCGCTGCCAACAGCTGCAATGGCTGGAATTTGAGTTATCATCGGCAGGCAGAGATATCTCCTATTTCTTGAAACCAGGAACTTCAAGCGACTATCATGTATATCTCCGAGGATTCCCTGAGCAAGGACTTGCCGCCATGTTTCTCAAAGGACTCCCCTACGATTCCGCAAGGACAGTGACAGCGATATTCTCCTCCGACCACGCACTGATTGCTGGCAGGGATAGCCTGTTTGCCGACAGTATGCTATTGACCAATGAAGTCAATGCTCCGGCCTCCAGGACCCTGATGGCCATCTTTCTTTTTGACAATGGAGATGGGAAATCCAGCTATGAGTATCGTGCCGATGCCGGAGCGGGAATTTTTCTCACATCCATTGACATGGCCATTCTTCCGGGAAAGGGGAAAACCACAAGAATTCGATATCAAAATGAGGAACTGTCATTACCCAATAAGCCTTCTGACCGGAATGTGCAAGTAGCCATCCTCGGCAAGAACAATTCGGAATGAGTGCGGTTATCCAATTATTCCGACATTTGCCCCTGCAATCAAATCAGTTATGAAAAAAATTATCCTGGTCGTCGCTTGTGCTTTCTCCGCACTATTCGCCACGGCAGATGAAGGCATGTGGCTTCCGCAGTTATTGAAAGCGCTGAATGAGGCTGACATGAAAAAAAGAGGCATGAAAATCAGTGCCGATGATATTTACAGCATCAACAAGGGAAGCCTCAAGGATGCTATTGTCAGCCTGGGAGGATTTTGCACCGCTGAGGTGATTTCAGACCAGGGATTGCTACTCACCAATCACCACTGCGGATTCGATGCCATCCAAAACCATTCTTCCGTAGAAAGAAACCTGATCCAAAACGGATTTTGGACAACCGGTTTCGGGGAAGAGCTTACCAACCCCGGCCTGACGGCCACTTTCATCATCCGGATAGAAGATGTCAGTGCTCAAATCCTGAAGAACCTGAAAGCGGAAATGACTGAAAAAGAAAGAGCCGCTGCCATAGAGAAAAATATCGCTGCGCTGCGCAATTCCTATAAGAAGGAGGATACCCAGGACCTGTTGATTAGACCCTTTTTTGAAGGGAACAGATATTATCTTTTTGTGACAGAAACTTTCAGGGATGTGAGACTGGTAGGCGCGCCCCCCTCCTCCATCGGGAATTTCGGAAAGGATACCGACAACTGGATGTGGCCCAGACATACCGGTGACTTTTCACTGTTTCGCATATACGCTAATAAGGACAATAAGCCCGCCGCCTATTCTCCGGACAATGTCCCCTACAAACCCAAGCGTTCGCTTAAAGTATCCCTGGCAGGTGTCAAAGAAGGCGATTTTACCATGGTATTCGGATTTCCCGGCAGAACCATGCAATATCTTCCTGCTGTTGCGGTAAAACAAATCATGACAGTCAACGACCCGGCCAGAATAGCCATCCGTGATGAGGTGCTCCGAATCATGGACGGGTACATGCGAAAGGATGAGAAAGTCAGAATCCAGTATGCCGCCAAATATGCCAGCATACAAAACGCTTATAAAAAATGGAAGGGCGAGGTACTAGGATTGGAAAGCAGGAATGCGATCGGAAAGAAGCAGGAATATGAGAGAACTTTCACTAATAGGGTCATGGCCAACGCCATTCTCAAAGAAAAGTACGGAAAGTTGCTACCGGAGCTTAATAACAATTATGGCGAATTTGAGCGCTACGGACTCGCTCGTGATTATTATTCAGAGATCATGCCACGGATAGAAATTATGACAGTGGCCGGGATCCTACAAGGAATGATGGCTGCTATTGAAAAAAAGCCGGAAGATCGGGATAAACTCATTGATGAAGCGAAAGAAAGACTGAAGGATCTTTTCAAGGAATACGATGTAACGGTGGATAAAAGTCTTTTCACCGCATTAATGAAAAAATATGCCAAGGAACAGCGCCCCGAATTCGTATCCAATCAACTCGCCATCATGCTTGACATGCTGGGAGACAGCTTCAACGCGCTGGCCGATGAAGTCTACCAGAAATCAAGTTTACATTCCGAAGAAAAATGCATGCAACTGCTGGAGCTTCCATCGGAAAAACTCTCGTCTATGCTTGAGGAGGATCCTGCCATGCGTATTTACAGGGACATGACAAAGACCTATTCGGAAAGGGCCGCAGTCGGCATCAGTGAGTGGCAGTCGAAGATCAGCAAATTACAGCGAACTTACATGGCTGCCCAGATGGAAGTTTTCAAGGAGAAAAAGTTTTATCCGGATGCCAACGGTACCTTGAGGGTCGCTTATGGAAACGTGAAGGGATATAAACCCAAGGATGCCGTAAAATACAACTGGTACACCTATCTTGATGGCGTGATGGAAAAGTTCAAGCCGGGCGACTACGAGTTTGATGTGCCGGCAAGACTTCGCGAACTCTATGAAAAGAAAGACTACGGACGCTACGGAGTTAATGGCAAAATGCCTGTTTGCCTCATTGCCGGAAACCATACCACCGGAGGTAATTCAGGAAGTCCTGTGATGAATGCGAACGGAGAACTGATAGGCCTGAATTTCGACAGGGTCTGGGAAGGAACTATGAGTGACTTGAATTATGATCCTGAAATATGCAGAAATGTGATGGTGGACATCCGATATGTAATGTTCATCATAGACAAATTCGCAGGAGCGCAAAACCTGGTGAAAGAGATAAAAACAGTGAACTAAAGGCTGCCAAACACCTTTTTCATGACATCAGTGACTCTGGCGGCAGGATCTTTACGGATGTTTTTTTCTTCAAGCCTTATTTTCTGAAATAATCCGTCAAGCGCTTTTTCAGTGACGTATTGCTCCAAATCCGTATTCACATCGTTTTTCATGAACCGGTTGTACTGGGTGAAAACATCTTTCCAGTATTTGGTGGCATCCACTTTTTTCAAGGAGCCACTTACGACAGGTTTCATCCTGCGGCTAAGGTCATCATAGGTCGACTTTCGCAAATATTCGGTAGCTGCATCATCCTTACCTTTCAGTATGGAGATCCCGTCTTCAATTGTCATATTCCTGACGGCAGATATGAAAATGCTGTCAACCCCGCCCGCCGCATCTTCCGCAGCCCTGTTCATGGAAAGAATAGCCTTATCAACGTAAGAGGACATACCGAATTTTCTGAGGGTTTTCTCCACCTCCTTGGCCTCCTCAGGCATAAGTATTTTGATAGCGGCATCTGCGAAAAATCCGTCCTCCTTGTTTAGCAGGTTTGTAGTTTTTTTTGCGGCAACAGACAGTGCGTCCTTCAGGCCCCTTATGATCTCATCATTACTGAGGGGATCCTGTTTTTGACCACCTACTGCGGGAATCTGATTAATGAGCGAATCGGCATTAACCGACTTTTTGATTTTGCCAAATACACCCTGAGCAGAAAGTTGTCCGATGGTGAACATCGCGAGAAGGCAGAATAATATTCTTTGCATATTTGAAATTATGCAAACTTCCTTTAAAGACTCGTTAAGATTGTTATCAAGGCAACTTAATGATGCGAATCGGCTTGAAATCCTTTGCAGAGCTGTTTCTCAGAAAGTATGTCCCGGGCTTCAACTTGGAAAGGTCAATTGAATGAACATCTGAAAGAGCGGTAAATCCAAGTATCCTTCTTCCCTGGCAATCCAACAACTCAAAATTTCTTCCTGCCAGCACCGAACCTTGCTCGGCCCTTAGGGTCGTTTTACCTTGTACCGGATTAGGACCTACGCTAAACCCTGTCTTGGGTGTCACTGTTACAGACATTCCTGGGTCAGGCACTGGAGGAGCTGCTGCCGCACCGGCAGTATCAAAAGCGGTCGGATCCAGCATACCGTTCCTTAATCCTCCGGAGGCGAACTGACTGCGCATCTTTGCGCATTGACCATTCGTGAAAATATTCATGCAATCATCATTCGCATAATCCATGAAATTCATGAACATATCTCCATGACTATTCCTGGAGCACTCGGATGTTTTGGGATAACTAGGGCATCCCTGATTGTAACTTTTCTGTGGCGGCGTATCGTCAATTCCGTCATCCCCGCAATATTTGTCACCCCAGATATGTCTAAGACCAAGCCAGTGTCCGATTTCATGCGTAGCGGTGCGCCCCTTGCTAAAACCCGCTCTCAGCGAACCCTTTGATCCGAAGGTATTGAAAGAAATAACTACTCCGTCCTTGGTCAATTCAGATCCGGGAACGGAGGAATAGCCCAGTTCCATATTACCCATATTGCATACCCATATATTGAGATACTTAGTAGCATCCCATGCATCACTTCCTCCCGATGCTGCGTACTTCACCGCATCGTCAGATATGAAATAATTTTTTCCGGTTTGTTTCCTGACAATACCAGAGGTCTTTCTTCCTTGAGGATCTACCATGGCCAAACGAAAGCGTATACCACAATCGGCGGCTGAAAGCCTGAATACGGAAGGAGTATTGACCGTATCAGTATTCAGTCTTCCGAAGTCACGGTTCAAAACTTCTATCTGGGACAGCACCTGCGCATCGGAAATATTCTCATTGCTGTTCTTGTAAACCACATGCACCACCACAGGAATGATGATGGTTTCTCTAGCCAGCGTATCCCTGCCGGGCCTCGCCATTAAAATGGCATCCGAATTTTGTGCAGACGCGTTTTTTTCGGCATAAAGCGGTGTGGCGCAAAAACGCTGCGCGTTTGCCAGGTCATAAAAACATGTCAATAAGATCAGAGCCGTAAAAAATCTCATTCTGTAGTATTGGGGGTTAATACAACAGCTTTGCAAAGAATTGGATAAACGGCTTACATGAAAATTGGAGTTAACCTAACATTGGCCTTGTCAGAGGGAATATCAGGTTCAGAGGTATAGTAAATCTAATGATTAAAATCGGCATTTGCAAGTCAGGCCGGTAAAATCGGAATAATACCTCCGCTTTTTTGTAATTTAGGGTTCAAAATCAATGAGATGAGTCTTTTCAAATATCTTCCTTTGTTGCTGATTCTGGGCTGCGGAGGAGGCTCGGAGGAAGCCAGCTACGACCCGGACATCGCTCCGCCGCCACCCGCCCCGCTTATCTCGTATAGTATCATTGACCAGCTTCCCCATGATACGGGCGCCTATACTCAAGGGTTGGAATTTCATAATGGAAAATTGTTTGAAGGAACCGGAGACTATGAAAACTCTTCTCTCCGTATTGTATCACCCGAGTCAGGTAAGCCGGAAAAACGCTGGAAACTGAAAGATCCGGCTCTGTTTGGAGAGGGAATCACCATATTCAACGGCAAACTGTATCAATTGACCTGGCAGAACAACATCGCATTCGTCTATGACATGAAAGACCTCGACAAGCCGGCAAAACAATTGAACTGGCCATACGAGGGATGGGGTATCACACATAATGAAAAGGAACTGATCATCAGTGACGGAAGCGCCAACCTTTTCTTCACCGATCCTGAAAATCTTCGTGTACTGCGTACCGTTACTGTAACTGAGAACGGAAGGCCCATTGAACGGTTGAATGAACTTGAATTTGTGGACGGGGCGGTATTCGCCAACGTATATACCAGCAATGAAATCGTGAAAATTGATCCCGTAACCGGAAATCTGCTGGGAAGGATGATGTTGGAGAACCTGCTGACAAGGGAGGATTTCGTTCCGGGAAGAACAGATGTTCTGAACGGCATCGCCTATGATAGTACGACAAAAGCATTTTATATCACAGGAAAAAGATGGCCAAGGATGTTCAGGATCAAAATATCCTCCTGAGTCTATTTCTCAAGATATTGCGCAGGCTCTTTTTTGATGACAACCGGAGCCTTATTTCCAAACAGGGCAACATCGTCACCGGTTTTAAAATAATAAGCGATTAGCGCAAGAGAGAAAACAAGGATAAAGAAAACGGCGATCTCCCCTTTGCTGAATTTGGAAACTTTAGACTTACCCTTCAGTATTTCCGTCATCATGTGATTATCCGTCTCCTTGTCCCCTACGGTGATGCTATGGGCGGCATCATTCCTGATCACTCTTTTCACAGGAACATCGGGCATGAAATGATCCGGAAGTGTTTCAGGTTCAAAACTGACTACCCCTTCAGCGTCCGACAGGAATCTGCCTGCACCTGCAATCACCCATTCCTGCTGGTCCCTGAGCGACGATAACTGCCTGCAATAGGCCTCAAGTCTTTTCCCCGCAGTCGCCACATCCGTCTTTTGCATACCTGAAATAAAGCGGATCAGAGGGGTAGGATCACCTGCGTCGACAGAAAAATGAGCGACGCTTACAGGAGCTGACAATAAATGATCGGCATTGTTCAGCCTTGCGGCTTTTTCTGACAGATAGAGAGTCCCTATCCCCGGCAGGGGACATTTTGAGTTTTGAAACAGATACTGGGAAATCAGCTCATCCATGGATGCAAGTTAAAACCTCACCAGCATTCCTGCAAGCAGACCTGTCCCCAGTACCGGGAAAGCATGCCAGCGCTCATATTTGCTGTTAAATAGATTGTTGACATCCAACCATGCGCTGAAAGTTGAATTGAAGTTGTACTGTGCGCCAATTGTCAGGTCCACCCCACCCTTTAGATTTCTTGCCGATCCGCTATTTTCCTTGCTTTTGTAAGAACCTGCATTGAACATGTACAAATCCGATTTGACGTTGAGTTTTTTCCAGGGCTTCCACCTTGCAGAAGCGGAAAGCTCCAATGGCAGCGTATGCCAGGCCTTATCCTTGAATCCGCTATAGGCATTCAGAATAAGTGATGCATTGGCGGTAAACCGGTCCTGCACAATATAACTGAGTTGTCCCTCGACACGGAAATTATTAGCATCATCCTCTTGCTCAATACTAAACCCTTTTCCAATGGAATCAGGTCTCTGGTCATTCACAAAAAGAGCGATGTTACGGTAGCTGATCCAGCCGGCCTTACCGGTGAAAGAAAAATGCTTTCCGATTTCACCCTTGATTCCTGCAAAGAACTCCACCTCCCGTGTGTTCAGATTTTCTAACTTGGCAGGTATTGGAAGTGAATCCATAAAAGGATTGATAGCGGAAAGATTCCTAAAGCTATTTTTAACAATGCCGCCTCTCCATCCTGCAAGCAATCTGAATTTATCCAGCAGTTTCGCTTCGATTTTCACGTCTGGCAATAAGACAAATGCTCCGTTGTCCCAGGTAGGCTGCAATCCGAAATTAATCCTGAAGATGTCAGAATTGTATTCAGCAGATGGCTTAAAGGAAAAAATATTGTTTTTGATATCATAGGCGGAATCGACATGAGGCTCGATAGCAGCGAAATTGCTGATGTCTAGACCGGCCGCCACTCGCAAAAGCAATTTCTCGCTCATGATCCTTTGAAGTGGAAGATTAAGCAGGAAACTATTTTCTCTGACCTTGTCCTTGACAGCAAGCCTTGTGATACTGAACTCAGGATTATACGTTATGTCAAGGTCGTTGGCTGTCTGATTTCGGAGACCTCCCGTCAACTTCAAATCACGATAAGCGTGTAAAACTTCATCGCGACCGAAACTCGCCTTGGAACGGTCATATCCGTATAAACGATAGTTGTCGTTTCGCCAATCGAGTGAGCCATAGAACTCATGATCACCTCTGAAATAACTGCCTGCAGCTTTTAAACCCGATAAGGACTGCTGCTGATTTTCCAGATCACCCTTGGAGCTCATATGATCGGCATAAAAATTGAACAGATAATCCCGGGCGTCCCCTATGCCTATTCCGGCCCTAAGCAGCGGTGTATTATAGGAGCCGAAACCTGCCTTCACAAAATTACGGTCACCGGTTTCAGGACCCGATTCCTTGTCAAGCGCCAGCGGCTTTAGGATCACAGCCCTGTAGGAATAATATAGTCCCTGCGCCGGAATTTCATAAGGCCTTAAGTTTTTGCCGGTATCGGCCTTCAACTGCGAGGCCGTAAGATTGATTTTGGCTGAACGCCTGACGACAGGCCTGTACGCTGACGTGATTTCGATGGTTTGACGGCGTGTAGTGTCCTGCTGAGCGACACCTTCCTCCGGTGTCAGTTGAAACAACAGAAGCGACAAGAATAAATTTCGTGCAAAGGGCATTTTCATTGAATTATGGTTTAGAGATCCTGGATTTTTTGTTTTCTGCAATGATGGCCTGCTCCAATTTGGCAGAGGCTTCCTCTTTGAGAGAAGAAATGCCGGCATTTCTTGCCACACTTTCATAAGTAGCCTTGGCATTGAAATAATCTTCCTGGCTCAGGAAAATATCACCAAGAAGTATATAAGACCTGGTGACCCATTCGTCGTAGCCACCCGTCTCTTTGATAACGGAGAGGGCTGCATTTTCTGATGACGAAAGATCATTGGACTGAAAATGGCAAACAGCCATTTGATACCTTGCCTCAGCTCCCCAGGCTGATTTACTGGCGAGTGCTACGGTCCTGAAAGAAGCGATAGCCGCTCCGCAATCGTTCGCCAATTGCTGAGACCTCCCAACCAATAGTCCTGCTACCGCCTTGTCATCAGTACTGGCTCCTTTGTCGGCAATCAATTCCCTGGCCAAGGTCATACCTCCTGAATAGTCCTTCAGCAGGAAATAAGACCGGACAGCTCCTCGCAATCCTTCAAGTTTCACCTCCGGACTTGCCGCCTGGCTGACAAGAGCGCTGAAAGAAAGAAGTGCCGCAGCATAGTCTTTTGTCTCGAAATAATTGATACGTGCCGCCTCCAGCGTTGCTTTCTCATAATATTTCGATGGCCCGCTTTGTGAAACTTTGGAATATGCCTCCAGTGCTTTCGTCCAATCGCCGGCCTTGCGGTAGCACTCCCCTTTCATATAGAGAGCATCCAGCATGAAGGCTCCTGAAGGATATTTCCTGAGATAATTGTCAAAAGAAGTAATCGCCCCTTTGCAATCCTCCGCACTGAATTTTGATTCACCGGCCACAAAACTCAATGAGTCGGCCTCGGTGACGGTGATATTGATTCCCTTCAGCTTCATCATATCGACATAATCATCAGTGCGACCTTCTTCCACATAAATGTTTTTTACGAGCCCGAGCGCCTCGTCAGCTTCCTGTGAATTCGGATACTTTTCGAAAAGCTCGTTGAAACTGCGAAGTGCATCTTTATTATTGTTGTCATTGAAATAGGCCGTTCCTGATTTGAGATAGGCCTTCGGCTTCAGAGAGCCCTCATCTCCGTTCAATACGGCATTGAAGAAGGGAATGGCCTCGGAGAATCTCTCTTCCACCATATAGGTGAGTCCGATTTCCATATTGGCCTCCTGCAGAAGGGAACTATTGGGATATTTCTGAGAAATGGAACGAAGCATCCTGATCTTTTCCATTCCGTTCTTGATCCCCGCTATCATGGCCTTTTGGAAAAGAGCATTGTCTGACTGTGGAGATCCTGCTGCGATTACCTGGTCATACATGGCGGAAGCCTTTTCAAATTCCCGCATCAGATAATAACAGTCTGCCATACGCGAAAATGCATCCTGCATGAGCGCGGAGGATTTCGAGGATATGGACTTTGTCACTTCACCGAAAGCTGCGGAGGACTGCTTATAATCAGCCTTCTGAAAACAGGCGTAGCCCAGCGTATAGTTTGCAGATGGAAGATTGGCTTCACCCTGTGCCGAAGGATTAAATTCCTTGAATTTTCTCATGTGCTTTATGGAGGCATCATAATTCCCATTTCGGTATTCCAGCTCCCCGAGCCAGAAATAAGCATATGGAGCCACATTGCCACTGAGCGGATCGGATGTGATTTGTTGCAGCAATACCATGGCTTCTGCCGTTTGCTGCTGGTTGATCAACTCCACTGCACGGCCAAATCTGATTCTTGGCAATGTCTGCTTCATGGCAGGTGTAGGCGTTTTGTAGCTGTCATACAATTCAAGCGCCTCAGCATAATTATTCGAACTGCCGAGCATGCCGATCAAAATCTCCCTTCCCTCCGCATCGTATTCGGAAGTCGGGTAATCCCTGAGGTAGTCCTTCATTTCCTTCATTGCCACATCCTGGTATCCAAGTTCGTAGGAAAGCTTGGCATACTGGAAGCGCGACACCCTCTGCTGCTGCAAATTGCTGCTGTTGTAAGCCGCATACTGAAAGGCATTCCGCGCGTTTTCTTTCTGACCAGCCTTCAGATAAAGATCTCCCAGCAGATACATGCTGTTCTGACCCATGGAATCCTTTTCACTGCTCAGCTGCTTGAACCCTTCCATCGCTTTTGCATTCATTCCTGTCTTGTAATAGGAATAACTTAATTCATACAAAACCTCCTTGGATACCTTCGGATTGTTATTCAGATAAGCCTCCAAAAGCGGAACGGATTTCTTGTAATCCTGTTTTTCAAAATACAATTGACCCAGCAATAACCTGAGTTGATCATAATAAAAAAGATTGTTGCCGGCAGCGAGAGCCTTTTCACCGTAAGCGATGGCAGACTCTTTGTCTCCCCTGAAATAATAAATCTCTGCAATGTAATAAGGCACGACACCCTTATACTCTTCCCTTTCTTCCACCAATTTGAAGGCTTTCAACGCTTCATCGAACTCTTTGTCATAATAGGCGATAAATCCATAATAATAACTGGCAGGATAATAATACTTGTGATCACTGAATTGATGTATCTCATTGAAAAGCGGTTTGGCATCAGAAAATTGCTTGAGATTGAAATGAGAGTATGCCAATTCGAATTTGGCATCGGCGATTTGTTCATTACTCAGATTGTCGTACCCGGCAAGCCTGTAAAATTGAACAGCCTCCTCGTATTCATCCCTGGAGTAATGGTAATGACCCGCATGAAAAGCAAGCTGCTGTTTACGGGCAGGCTGGCGGCAGTGATTGATGAAAATAGCGGCATCCGCTGACGCTGACTCCATGTCAAGTCTCAGCCGGCAAACCAACTCGAAAAAACGGATGTCTTCCTTAAAAAATTCGTCAGCGCCTGATTTTTCCCTTTGATAAGCGCCATTCAATTCCCTGGCTGCGGGATAGGCCAGCGCATATTGACCGGAATTTACCCAGGCTGCGATTTCTTTGAGCTGTCGGTCCGGATCGGTCTGAGAAAAACCTTGTTGCGCACTGATTTGCATCGCTGCCAACAATAGCGGCAGGAAGAGAGCGATCTTTCGTTGGATCATGGTTGGGTTTTCAAAGTTTTTGCAAAACTAATGATTGATGCCCTGGATTCAAGCAGGCATCGGTTTCAAATGTAAACAAAAAGAAACTTCCCTGAAACAGCTGTTAAAAGATAGATAAATGATCAAAACGAAAAGGAACGATATCCGAGGGGTTCTTAAAAGGGTTTATTACATTTACAGAAGAAAAATACAGGCATGCGCAAATTACTCTCCATCTCCTATTCCCAGGGAGCCTTCAATTTCGGGATGTTATTGGCAAGATTACTTTCCGGAATCCTGATGATGAATCACGGCTACGACAAACTGGTCAGGTTCGCGGAACTGAAGGACCGGTTCACGGACATCCTGGGACTTGGAAGCTCCTTCTCCCTGGCCATGACCATTTTTGCGGAGTTCTTCTGCGCTCTTTTTGTCATCATCGGATTGTTCACGCGCATTTCAGTAATTCCGCTTATTATAGTCATGGCGGTTGCCTTATTCAAGGTGCATCATGCCGACATTCTCGGGGAGGGTGAAACAGCCGCCCTCTTTCTGGGCTATTATCTGATCTTGTTGATAGTAGGGCCCGGCAAAATCAGTGTTGACGGCGTGTCAGGAAAATAATCAAGATGTTTGTAACAGAGACCACTGTAAGAGTCCACTATGCGCTGACAGACCAGATGGGATTCGTGTATCATGGACATTATGCTCAGTTTTATGAGATTGCCAGGGCCGAAGCCATCAGAGGATTGGGTATCACCTATCTTGATATCGAGGCCATGGGCGTCATGATGCCGGTGGTAAGCCTGCAATGCAAGTTCCTCAGACCGGCCCGGTATGATGACGTGCTGCTCATCAAAACCACCCTTCGGGAACTTCCTGCCGGCAGCAGGGTCAGCTTTCAGCATGAGATTTTCAATCAGCAGGATGAACTGATCAATACAGGAGAAGTGATCCTTCATTTTGTAAATAAAGAGAATCTGAAAAGCTGCGAAATGCCCGAAGCCTTAAAAATCCTGTGCGCCCCCTTTTTCCCTGAACAACCCTGAACTTGTTCCTTTAAATTTGCCCCATGGCAAAAGCTTCCATCATCACCATCGGCGACGAATTGCTGATAGGTCAGGTCATAGACACCAACAGCGCCTGGATGGCCACAGAACTGAACAAAGCCGGTATCGGGGTCCAAAGGCGTGTGGCGGTAGGTGATAACAGGGAAGATATTTTATATGCGCTTGATCAGGAGGGATCGGTCTCCGATATCATACTATTGACAGGAGGGCTTGGTCCCACCGCAGATGATATTACCAAACCGCTTTTATGCGAATATTTCGGCGGTAACCTGGTGATGAATGAAAAAGTCCTGGAGCATATCAGGCATCTCTTTGAGAACATCCATCAAAGGCCGATGACCGACCGTAATATCCGGCAGGCCGAAGTTCCGGACAATTGCCAGGTGATCATGAATTTGCGAGGTACCGCTCCCGGAATGTGGTTTGAACAGAATGGCAGGATATTCGTCAGCATGCCCGGAGTACCTCATGAAATGAAGGGAATCATGGAACAGGCGATTCCAATGATCAGGGAAAAGCTCAGTACGACCCCTATTTACCACAAGACACTTGTCACAGCGGGAATCGGGGAATCCATGCTGGCAGACCTGATCGCCCCGATAGAGGAAGCGCTACCTTCTTATATCAAACTGGCATACCTGCCAAGGCAAGGAATGGTGCGACTTCGTTTAACCGCATCCGGTAGTATTCCTGGACTGAAAGACGAACTTGAATCAAGGTTTTCAATCCTGAAAAAAGGGGTGAGAGATTATCTGGTGACGGACAGGGATGAGCCACTGGAGGCGGTAGTAGGCAGGCTGCTGCTTGAAAAAAGAAAGACGGTTTGCACCGCTGAAAGCTGTACCGGAGGATATATTTCCCACCTGATCACCTCTCAACCCGGCTCGTCCGCTTATTACGAAGGCAGCTTCATTACCTATTCCTACCATTCCAAAGAAAGGCTACTTTCTGTACCGCGTGAATTACTTGAAGCCAAGGGGGCGGTCAGCGAGGAAGTGGTGAGACAGATGGCAGAGGGCGCATTAGCCAACCTGGGAGCAGATTATGTGATGGCCGTTTCAGGCATTCTGGGGCCATCGGGAGGAACACCTGAAAAGCCGGTCGGAACGGTCTGGATGGCTGTCGGCAGCAAGGGGAACATCAAAGTCCAAAGGCATCAGTTCCGTTACGACAGGAAAAGAAATATGGAAATGACCGCTCTACAAGCGCTTAACCACTTGAGAATGTGCTTGCTGGAGAGCGACTAGGAGCCGGTAGTGTTTACCTGCTTTTTACTTACCTTTGCCGCATCTTTTACCAACTATTTTAACTGTATGAGTTTAGTTGACCTTGTCATGCCCAAGCTGGGAGAAAGTATCATGGAGGCTACCATCCTCAAATGGCACAAGAAAGTGGGTGACCCCATCGCCCAGGATGAAACAGTTCTCGATATCGCTACGGACAAGGTTGACAGCGAGGTACCCTCGACAGCCGCCGGAACCATCGAGGAAATCCTATATAAGGAAAATGATGTAGTGCCCATCGGACAGCCGATTGCCAGGATCAGGGTCACTGCCGGAGCCCACATTACGGCTCATTCCTCCCCTGCCCCGGCTCAACAGGAACCCGTAAAAATCGCCCAGGAAGTTCCCTATCAGCCTGCAGGAGTGATTGCTGCCGAAAACAAGCCTGCCCAGACAAACGGGAAGATGAGATTTTATTCGCCACTGGTATTGAATATCGCTCAGAGTGAAGGTATCAGTATGACCGAGCTGGAACAGATACCCGGAACAGGTCAGGATGGAAGGGTGACTAAAAAAGATATGCTGCAGTATGTTTCGAACAGAGGAAAAGCTATTATAGCCCCTGTTGCCAGCCCAACTCCGGCAACCGCTGCCATGGCGACAATCCCCCAGCAGGAAGCAGCCCCCGTCTACTCCGCTATTCCTGAAGGCAATGTTGAAATCGTGGAAATGGATCGTATGCGTAAGCTCATTGCGAAGCACATGGTAGATAGCAAACGCATCAGCCCGCATGTCACCAGCTTTGCCGAGTGCGATGTCACCAACCTCGTATTGTGGCGCGAAAAGGTGAAGAAAGAATTCGAAAAACGCGAAGGTGAAAAAATCACTTTCACACCGCTTTTCATAGAAGCGGTGGTGAAGTCCATCAAAAAATATCCCTGGCTGAGCAGTTCTGTGGAGGGAGAACGCATCGTTATCAAAAAGGATCTGAATATTGGCATGGCTACCGCCCTGCCTTCAGGGAACCTCATTGTTCCTGTGATTAAAAATGCAGACCAGTTGAATCTTACCGGCCTCACTAAAAAAGTCAATGGACTTGCACAAGCGGCGAGGAACGGCAAACTGAAGCCGGATGATACCACAGGCGGCACTTTCACACTCACCAATGTAGGAACGTTCGGAAGCATCATGGGCACACCGATCATCAACCAGCCTCAGGTAGCCATCATGGCCGTTGGTGCCATCAAGAAAAGACCGATGGTAATGGAGACCGCCCAGGGAGATTGCATAGCCATCAGACATATGATGTATGTCTCATTGAGCTATGACCACAGAATCATCGACGGTTCCATGGGAGCTTCGTTCCTCAATGCAGTATGCAAGGAGCTGGAGAACTTTGATGTGAACAGGGTGATTTAATCAGGAAATTCAAAACAACTGATTAATTTCTTCTCAGATTAGCCTTGAAAATAGAGTCCTTTTGCGCTGCTGTTCGCTTGTAATTGTATTGATACAAGGCAGCCTCCCAATCTCCGTAGGTACAATTAGGAAGAATCAGATATTTGTCTCCGAATTCAGCAGCCAGCGCACTTACTTGCAGATGTCTTTCATCCATCGGTTTCTTATCGAATACAGCAGAAAGATCGGCAAGATTATCTCCCATCAATAGAACGATTTCATGGGTCTCGCGAATGCGATTTCGGCGACCCTCCTTACTGGAAGTATTTTCTTTTAAAAATAAGTGACTGTCGTCTGCATCCGGAAATCCGAATTTCCTCAGGTTATCCAGGGTGCCTTTGCGCTCTCGCTCTTCCCGATTGGTGATATAAAACACTTCCACCCCGAGAGACCTCGCATATTTCAGAAAGGAACAAGCTCCTGCGATGGTATCGGCGTTGGCTTCCGATGTCCATTGTATCCATGACTCCAGATCATACTCCTTTCCTAACATGGCTTGCCTCGCGGCATAAGCGCTGTTATCAAGGATGGTTTCATCAATGTCAGTAACGATGGCAAGTTTTTTGCCGGTAGCTCCATTTTTACCGGCAACAAGGTTGACCCTCGTCCTTGCCTGATTATAGGCCTGAAAACAAAGCGCTCTGTATTCCGCGGCAGTTTGGGTAAATACAGTTGCAAAGAGCTTTCCGTTCACGGAAATCCCTGTCGCCGTATTACCGGATGTTTGCCTTGTCGAAGAGCATGAACAGAAAAACACAATGAACATTGACACAGCAATCTGGTAATTCCCGGAATGCCGAATTTCTCTAACTGAATTAGTTGCCTTCATATCATTCAAAAATAATAAATAATGACGGTAAGATGCTGCATGGAAATTGTTCACAGATAAATCCATAAAAGTGCCACAGCGGCAGCACTCATCATGAGCAAGGTCAGCAGACCCAGGAAATTGGACAACCTTGAATTGGTGAACTCCCCCATGATTCGCATGTTGTTTCCGATATGCAGTATCATACCGATCAATACCGGCGCCGTAAGCCCGTACAGGATAGCTGTCACTATCAGTGCCCTTACCGGGCTTACTCCGAAATAGTCGAGTAACAGCCCGAGCAGCAGAGAAGCAGCGATGGTGACATAAAAAGGAATAGCCTGAAAAAACTTTTTATCAAGTCCCTTTTCCCATCCGAAGGCTTCTGATAGCAGATAGGACTGGGCACCCGCGAGCACAGGAATGGAGAGCAATCCGGTTCCGATGATGCCCAGGGCGAAACAGGCATGCGCCCATTTACCTACCAGCGGCTCCAGTGACGCAGCAGCCTGTTCAACAGTTTGAATGGAAGTGATACCGTTCGGAAATAACACAGATCCCGCCGTCAGTATGATGAAAAACATGATCAGATTGGAAAAAATCATGCCCAGATTCACATCTCGACCCATGTCTCCGATCAATTGCTTGTCTACAATCAGATTTTTCTGATGATTCCTTTCTTCAGCTTCCATCGTAGCCTGCCAGAAAAATAAATAAGGGGAAATGGTGGTGCCCAATATGCCGACAAGTATCGAGAGATATTCCGCTGTAAAATCAAGATGCGGCGTATAAACCGCCTTCAATACCTGCTGCCAGTCAAGTTCCAGCATGAAAGGCACAAGTGCATAAAGGAACAATGAGAGGCAAAGCCATTTCAATACAGATGCCAACTTCCGGTAAGGGAATTGTATGATGACATACAGTAGCATCGCAGTGAATAAAAATGAAAACAGAAAAGGGGAAAGCAACGGTATTCGTTGGCGCATCTCTTGTGGCAGCAGCATGTGGGCTACAGCGCCCATTCCCTGTATGTTGGCGCCAATATTGAGCGTAATAGCGGGCACTGTCAGCAGAATCATCAGCCACAGCAGTGCAGGCGGATAATGCTTCCGTAAGGTGGCGGCCAAACCTTTGGAGGTCACCAGCCCGATGCGCGCGCACATCTCCTGGATAGCTGACATCATCGGTATAGTGAGTAATGACGTCCAAAGAGTTTGAAGACCGAAACCCGCACCGGCCTGGGCGTATGTGGCTATCCCGGAGGGATCATCATCACTGGCTCCGGTAATCAACCCTGGACCGAGTTTTGTAAAAAAAGAGTGCTTTTTGCGATTCTCTTCAGAGGATTTTTTCATGGATACAATTTCAACCTGTCATCAATCAGTCGCCCCTTTCTCCCCTACGAACCAATGCTCCTTGTTTTTGAACAAGACATTGAAGGTGGTCAATGAGCCATAGATCCTGGTGATGTATTGCTGAAGATGCACTTTGTCTTCATCAGTCAAAATCTTATGGGCATTGATATGCTGCTCCAAAACTCTCAATCGATCCCTGAGCATGACAATCTTGTGAAAGAAAGTATCGATAGGCACTTCCTTTGCCTTCTGCGACTTATCGGCAGGTTGCAGCAGCATGGTGCCCTTGATCCAGCGGTCCCCGAGCGGCACGATTTCAGAGACATCGCTCCATTGCCTTAAAATACGCAGCAAGGACATTTCCAACTCGGAGGTAGTTTCCACTTCGGCAGTCACATTTTCGGGAATGATTTCCTCAAGCCCCTGATCATTCTTATCTATCTCCTTCACACCGTGATTGATGAAGGAAATCAAATAGGTAGCATAGCGCAGCCCTACGATAACTCCCGGACCGAAACGCGTGTGTTGCAAGCGGGTACCTATCCCCAGATTCATTTGTTCCATGATGATTCTTTTTTGTCTCAGGTAAATTTAATACAAAGCGCCGATTCCGGTGATGATGAAGATTTCGAATTATCAGAAATCCATCAGGAAATCCTTCAGGTCAGAAAACCTTGAGGATATGGAGGTGCAATGCCTTGGTCTTTGCTTCAATGCCTCGATGGAAACCGGAAGTGGAACGGACTTTCCGATGGAGCGTTCCACAGGATCGGGAAATTTCACCGGATGGGCAGTTTCCAGCACAATTCCACGTTCCGCCTGCTGATAACGGCGGTATTTTTGAAACGCGGCATAACCCACTGCAGCATGGGGATCGAGAAGATATTCATATTGCAGGTATACTTCTGAAATGGTGGACAACGTTTCCTCATCTGTGACGGCGACAGACTGTAGTGTTTCAGACAAACGCATTCGGTCATGGCCGAATAATTCCAAAATCCTGATGAAGTTGCTGGGACTTCCCACATCCATGGCATTGGACCAGGTAGCTAGTGCCGGTTGAGGCCGATAATTTCCGGTTTGGATGAAACGAGGGATCACATCGTTGGCATTGGTGGCAGCCAGGAATTTGCTGAATGGTAACCCCGATTGCGACGCCAGCAAACCTGCGCATATGTTTCCAAAATTGCCACTCGGTACCACGATGACGGGAGGATGTTCCTTGTCCTCCCATTGCTTCCATGCCATGAAATAATAGAACTGCTGCGGTAGCCAGCGGGCGACATTGATAGAATTGGCAGAGGTCATGAAGCCCCTGGAACGTATGTCTTCATCCAGAAATGCTTCTTTCACCATGGCCTGACAATCATCAAAGGAACCTTCTACTTCCAGGGCATGGATGTTCCGGCCTGCTGAAGTCAGCTGAAGTTCCTGTACCAGGCTGACTTTCCCTTTGGGAAACAAAATGATCACCTCAATACCCTCCGCATCCAGGAAACCATTGGCCACGGCACCGCCGGTATCCCCTGAAGTGGCCACCAGTACGATGATCCTTCCTGAAGGCACATGGCCCTGTCGTATGAATTCAGATAGACAGCGACTCATGAACCTTGCACCTACATCCTTGAAGGCAAGCGTGGGACCGTGGAATAGCTCAAGAGAATAGACGTTCTCGTTAATTCTCACCAAAGGAAGCGGGAAACCGATAGTAGCGGCGACGATACTGTATAGACGATTGTCATCGATGCAGTCACCTACATAAGGTTGGATTACCCTGAAAGCGATTTCCTCATCGGATAGCCTTTCGATGTCACGAAGAAACTCCCCCGCCAATACCGGTATCATTCGGGGAAAATAGAGTCCCTTATCAGGAGCCTGCCCCCTGAGCGCCGCCTCCCTGAAATCCACGTCGGCTGCATATCCGTTCAAACTATGATACATCATGTTTACCGCTTATGATTCAAAAAGCTTCCGCTCCTCGTTTATTTATTTCCGTTATATATACACGATACTCTATGCCCAGACAATCATACACCTCACGAATGATGGCCGCTGCGGCAGCCGATCCTTTTTCATCCTCCGCGAACATGAACATGGAAGGACCGCTTCCGGAAATCCCTCCTCCTATCAGACCCGCCTCGCGGCATCGCTCCATCACTTCCTTGTATCCCGGAATCAGCCTGCTTCTGACAGGTTCGACAATATGATCTTGCATACTTCTCTTCAATAATGGAATATCCCTTTTTAAAAATCCGGTGACCATACCGGCAACATTCGCCCACTGCCTGACAGCCTGGGAAAGAGGCACCTCTTTGGGAAGAATAGAACGTGCAAATGCCGTTTTCACCTCTATCTGCGGATGAACCACCACTACGGGTAAATCCGGCATATCCAGGGGAACAAGATCCAGCGGCTCGGTTTCCCTGATCAGCACCAATCCACCCATCAGACAAGGAGCCAGGTTGTCGGCATGCCTTGAACCGCTGGCGACATACTCCCCTTCCATGGCAAATCGGATCATATCTTCATTGTTAAGATTAAGGTCCAGCAATTGATTGGCAGCGAATACCGGAGCCATCGCACTTGAAGCACTGCTGCCGATTCCGCTTCCGGGTCTTATGTTTTTTTTGATATGAAGCTCAAAACCTCCTTCTACCTTCCTTTCAGTAACCAGTGCCTGAAGCGCCACACCGGCAATGTTACGTAAAGGATCTTCCGGCAATCCGAAATCATCCTTATGGTGGATGACAATTCCGGGTTGATCCGTGCGTTTCAATTCCAGTTCATCAAACGGCTCTTGTAGGGCCATCCCCAGAATATCAAATCCGCAAACCAGATTGGCTACAGTGCCTGGAGTTTTTATTCGAATGGATCTCATCATCATGTTTTATTTCTTCACACGGATACTGTCCGCAAGATATCCGCAAACACTCCGCTGGCGGTGACATCAGCTCCTGCGCCCGCTCCTTTGATCACCAGCGGCTGTTCAGAATATCTGTCCGTGTAAAACAACACCACATTATCTTTTCCGAATAGATTATACAAATCATGCGAGGAGTCAATTTGCTCCAGCCCAACGGAAGCTTTTCCATGGTCGAAGCTCGCGACAAACTTGAGTTTGCAATTCCTTGATGCCGCCTCGTCAAAAAGCTTTTTGAAATGAGCCTCCTGTCGTCCCATTTCCGCATAAAAATCCTCGACCGAGCCTTGCAGGCAGGACTCCGGCAAAAATCCGCGGCAGGTGATATCTCCCATTTCAAGGATGGCGCCGGCCTCTCTGGCCAGGATCAGGATCTTGCGCATCACATCCTTGCCGGTAAGGTCAAGCCGCGGATCCGGCTCCGTATAACCTTCCTGTTGCGCCTGCCTCACCACATCCGTGAACGGCCTCGAACTGTCATAATGATTGAACACGTAATTAAGCGTACCGCTCAGCACCGCCTGCATACGATGTATGCGATCGCCACTTCTGACAAGGTCATTAAGTGTACCGATAACCGGAAGACCGGCTCCCACATTCGTTTCAAAGAGGAAGGCCGCGTTGAATTCGGATGACAGGTCTTTTAGCGCTTTATAGCGTGAGTAATCCGAAGAGGCTGCAATCTTGTTGCATGCCACCACTGAAATGCTTTTTTGCAACAGAGATTGATACACAGCAGCGACCGATTCATCCGCAGTGATATCGGCAAAAACCGAATTCCTGAGATTCAGAGTCCTAATCTGTTCGCAAAATTTTCCGACATGGGAAGTATCACCGGCAGCCAGCTCCTGTTCCCATTTTCCTAAATCTATACCTTCCTCCCTGACCATCATGGTTCGGCTATTGATGATGCCTGCCAGATTTACCTGTATCCGCATTTTCTTTTGCAAGAACTCTTTTTGCTGGCTCAGTTGCTGAATGAGTTTTTTTCCGACATTCCCCACCCCGGCCAGATATAAATTGATTTGACGATAGGAAGTTTCGAAAAATTCCTCATGCAGGACATTGACCGCCTTACGCACATCACGTGTACCGATGACTGCGGAAATATTTCTTTCGGAAGATCCCTGCGCGATCGCTCTCACATTGATGCCGTTTTTACCCAGAGCCGCGAACATCTTGCCACTGATACCGGTATGATTTTTCATATTATCCCCTACCAGTGCCACAATTGACAATTCCTTTTCGACCACAATGGGATTCACTCTTTCGGTAGCTATCTCATATTCAAAAGCCATATCGATCGCACCCTTCGCACTTTCGGCTTCTGCCGCATTGATACCCACACAAATCGAATGCTCCGAAGAACCCTGGGTTATCAGAATCACATTCACTCTCTCACTAGCCAGCGCCTCAAACAGTCGTTTGGAAAAACCCGGTATGCCCACCATACCGCTTCCCTCCAGGCTTAGCAATGCCAGATCACTGATGCTGGATATTCCTCTTACGATGCTACCTTGAATCTCTTCTGCACCGTTTCTGATTACCGTTCCGTGATCCTCCGGATGAAATGTATTCTTGATCCATGCCGGAATGTTCTTATTCAATACCGGCTGGATGGTAGGAGGATAGATAACCTTGGCGCCAAAATGGGACAGCTCCATCGCCTCACGATAGGAAATCTCCGGTATGATGCGGGCATGATTCACCCATCGGGGATCGGCGGTCATCATGCCGCTCACATCAGTCCAGATTTCAAGAGATTGTGCATCCAGCGCAGCTGCCAGGATAGCCGCAGAATAATCGGAACCGCCCCTGCCTAGTGTGGTGGCGATTCCTCTGACATCAGAACCTATGAAACCGGGAACGACAGTAAGCCTTGATGGATTATTCCGAAAGTAATCAGTGATGAGCTCATTGGTCACGGAAAAATCCACTGCGGCATGGCTGAAAGCGGAATTGGTCCTGATCAGCTCCCGCGCATCTTTCCAGTCACAGGAAGTGTCAGAGGTATTGAAAACCGTGGCGATAATATTGGAGGAAAGCAATTCGCCATAACCTGCAAGCCTGTCACGTACTCTGGCGGAAATCTCGCCCAACAAGAATATGCCATTGCAAAGCTCCCTTATCTCTGTAAAATAATTCCTGGTGATGGCCTTGATGCCATTCAGATGCTGCACCGGTATCAGATCCGTCAATACCTGCATATGCCTTTCTTCCGAAAGCCTGATCAGCTCCTTGTAGGATTCATGCTGGCCTGCGGCCATTTCTCCGCTATTGATAAGCGTATCGGTCGTTCCGCTCATGGCAGAAACAACTATCACCACTTTTGAATCTTTCAATTTGTGACGAGTAATCTCCACCACCTTCTTCATGGCATCACGACTTCCCATGGAAGTACCTCCGAATTTCAAGACAAGCATATTGTTCAGTTTATTGATATACCGGCTTTTAGCAGAGGATAAATTGAAATGGAGGAAAGATTGTTCCTGATGAATCAAAAGACCAAATCAAAGAAAAAACAATCAGAATTTTAAGTTACGTTTTTTTTATCAAAAAGCCGACAATCGCACCATCAATATGGGAGGGACTCATTGCCGCGGCTTGAAGGCTTCAAGAGCGAACAGCATTGGAATCCTGTGCTTTAGATGTGTGATCCGGAATTTTCCGGGTTCCTGTTCCGACATATTTCGAAAACAATTGTACGGAGAGTAGTTATATTCCCTGAATTGACTGATTTGAAGCCCATGAGTTATCAAACTTTGAATGGAATCTTCGAGGCTATGGTTCCAGCTGAAGGTTTCCTTGGAAACCGGGGCACTCGGGTCAGCATAGGTACCTTGTTGTAATTCATGAATGGATCCACTATTGAAATAGTCGTAAGCTATCGTATTTAAATCGTAATCCATCATCCACACAACAGGATGAAACTCCACCAGTACCAACCTTCCACCGGGTTTAAGCGCGGAGCTCACTTGTGCTGCCCATCGGTCCAAATCAGGCAACCATCCAAGCACTCCGTAACTGGTAAAAACGATGTCGAATTGCCTGCCATTTAGATTTTCTGATAATTGGTAAACATTCAAACAATGAAAGTCGACCGGCAGATTAAGCTTTTGTGCGCATTGCCGGGCTTCCGTAATGGCCTTTTCGGAAAAATCCAAACCGGTAGCTGAAGCCCCCATTCTTTGCAAGCTGATGGTGTCTTGTCCGAAATGGCATTGCAAATGGAGTATTTCCTTACCTAACACATCTCCCAACAGCTCCAACTCTATGCTGTTAAGAGTGGATTTACCTTTCATAAAGGATTCGTGGTCATAAAACGCCGAGGTTACATGATAGGGCGTTACAGCATCCCAGCAATTCATGTTTGCCGCCATTTCGGATTCAAATTCGCGCATGATAATGATTTTATGGTATCTCTTTGAATCCGGAAATCAATTCCTTACCGAAAACACCTGGCGAAGCATGATCACCGGGACGAAAATCAAGACTTATGTAATTGACTCCTTCAACTGAAGTCAGATTAAGCACCACACTTGCAATATATTGTTCCGCCCCGGAGGAACCCAACTCGGCGGTCAAATAGTAAGCATCCTTGATCGTTAGAAAAATTGTATCATGTCCGCTACCCGATTTCTCAAGTTTGATATTTTCATTACGCTCATTGAGGCCGCTGATCAGGGAATCCAGTTGAAACTCGCCCCAGTTAGCCAGCGTGTCGCGTTTGTATGTTTTGGCGACCACATCAACATCCCAGTAAGGAAGCAGGTTATTAGGACCGGAAATCGTGCCTTCCTCGGTAACCTCCTCTTCCCCCGCACAGGAAAAAAGTGCCATTGCCAAAAAAAGTAAGATAGTATTTCTCATGATGATGAAGATTATGATTCGTCTGTTAAAGGTAATCATTGTGAAAATGATTGAGTTGAGCAAACTCATGGGTCGTTGTGATCATGTATCTGCCGACAGTTGCTTGTCTTCCGGAAGAATTCCCCATGCTTGCTCCAATTGTTTCAAAGACTCCCCTTTCAGCTTTGGCGAGTCGTAATGGCCTGCTGACCTTTTTTGCCGCATGGCTTCATATAAGCTCACGGCGCAAGCCACTGAAATATTCAGGGAACGGATAATGCCAAATTGGGGAATGAGAAAATTGCCATCCGCAAATGGCAGAATTTCCGGGCTCACCCCGCTGTGCTCGTTTCCAAAAACCAGCGCGACCGGCTCTGTCAGGTCCAGCTCGTACAAATCTCTTGAGTTCTCCGCCAAATGAGTGGTGTAAATCCTCCTGAATCTTTTCCTCACTTCCTCAAAACACTCCCCGGCATCCGTGAACTGATTGACCGTGAGCCATTTTTCGGCACTGGATGAGCTTCTGGCTCCCCATTTCTTATGTCTTGGAATACGGGTGTTCAAAATAAAAATCTCCTGGATACCTACTGCATCACAGGTACGCATAACCGCAGATATGTTATGCGGATCTGCCACATTTTCCAGGACCACCGTCAGATCAGGCTGTCTTTTGGACAATACGGTTGTCAGTCTCTCAAATCTTTCATTGGTCATAAAGCGAAAATCGTAAAAAGTATCAAAACAAGTCAATACTGATTCCCAGTCCCGGGGAATCAGATACTGTCACTCTTCCCTGATCATAGGAAATCCCTTTTGCCACATCTTCAGCCAATAACAGGGGACCATCCATATCCAGGTAGTCAACGCCTGAGGCAAGATGAGCGATGGCTGCGGAACCTACCGTGCTTTCATTCATACAACCGAGCATCACCTTAAGTCCAAGATTGCGCGCCTCCCGGATCATACTTCTTGCCGGGGTGATACCACCGCATTTTGTCAGCTTGATATTGATACCATGAAAAAGTCCGCTGCAAAGCTGCACATCCTTCTCCGAAACACAGGATTCATCGGCCATCAAAGGCAAAGAACTGTTTTCAAACAAAATCCTCATGCCATCAATATCCTGTTTGCGGAGGGGTTGCTCCACCAGTTCCACTCCAAGTCCTTTCATTTGATCAAGCTTTTCCATAGCCTGCGAAACGCTCCAGCCCTCATTGGCGTCTACCCTGAAAATCGCATCCGAATGCTCCCGCAATAGCTTCAAGCGCTCTACATCGCCTTCAATCCCCACTTTCACCTTATATATGGGCCAGGGTGTTTCTCTCATTTTTTCGAGCATCTTTTCTGCCGTATCGGAGCCTAGGGTAAGGTCAGTCATGGGTATCAATGCAGGATCAAGATTCCAGCATTGGTAGAGAGGCTTGCGTCGCAACTTCCCGTACAAATCCCATCCGGCCATATCAAGGGCGCATACCAGAAAAGAATTGAAAGGGAAAAGATGATGCAGAAAGTGCCAAAACCGTTCCGGGTCGGTATATGAAAACCGCTCCAGAACGGCTTTTTTAGATTCCAGGTCCTCCGCCATTTTCTCCACCGGAATATCATAATAGGCTATGGCCGGCGCTTCTCCGTAACCGCAGATACCCATATGTTCAATCTGAACCAACAAGGCAGGCTGGTGGGTCTTCGTCCCCTTTGAAATGGTAAACGGGTGCCTGAAGGGCAAGGAAATGATCCGATATGAAACTTTCAATGGCATGAAAAAAAGGCAATTTAGCACTCCTGAAGCGGCAACCTCTTAGTAACCTCAATATTTTTTCCTCTTTTTGCTTTCGCAAATTATATTTGCAAAAAATTACAACATGCAGACAGCGAGAAAAAACAAAGGATTATACTGGATTCTTTTCCTACTTTCAGTCGGAGCCTTTTTTGCCGTATATCAGGTGGCAGGAGGATATTGCTCTATGGTGCTGCCTTTCAACGTCACTTTATTCGCTATGGCACTTGACCTCATGTAAGGAATTACCCCAACTCATAAAAGACGAAAACGCAGCTTCCCAGCTGCGTTTTCTATTTCCTACAATACAAAGTACCATTATTTCACTTCTTCGAACTCAGCATCGGTGACACTTTCATTTCCTGATGCCTGTTGAGACTCGGACTGCGGAGCTTCGCCGGGTTGGCCCTGGGTAGCCTTGTAGATTTCCTCGCTGGCAGCCGTCCAGGCGGTGTTAAGCTCGGTAGTGGCCTCATCGATTCGGGAAAGGTCCTGAGATTTGTGCGCTTCTTTCAGATTATTCAACGCAGTCTCAATGGGAGCCTTTTTATCATCAGAAATCTTGTCACCATACTCCTTCAACTGTTTGTCCGTCTGGAAAATCAGACTATCGGCCATATTGATTTTTTCAACCTTTTCTTTTTCAGCCTTGTCGGTAGCCTCGTTGGCTTTGGCCTCATTCTTCATTTTTTCAATCTCTTCCTTGCTCAGGCCACTTCCTGCCTCGATACGGATTTTTTGTTCTTTTCCGGTACCCTTGTCTTTGGCACTTACATTCAGGATACCATTGGCATCGATATCGAAGGTTACTTCAATTTGAGGAACACCACGCGGAGCGGGAGGAATGCCATCAAGATTGAAATTACCAAGACTTTTATTATGAGACGCCATTGGACGCTCACCCTGAAGAACATGGATCTGCACTCCCGGCTGGTTATCACTGGCGGTGCTGAATACTTCCGATTTCCTCGTAGGGATGGTAGTATTGCTGTCAATCAGCCTGGTCATTACCCCGCCCATGGTTTCGATACCCAATGAGAGAGGAGTGACATCCAGCAACAGCACATCTTTGATATCCCCTGCCAGCACGGCACCCTGAATACCTGCCCCGATTGCGACCACTTCATCAGGATTTACGCCTTTGTGGGGCTTCTTCCCGAAATATTTTTCGACAATTTCCTGAACCTTGGGGATACGGGTGCTTCCGCCCACCAGGATCACTTCGTCTATTTGTGATGTGGAGATACCGGCATCTTTTAAAGCTTGCTCACAAGGCTTCAGGCAACGCTCGAATAAAGAGTCAGCCAACGCCTCGAATTTGGAACGGGTAAGTTTTTTTACGAGATGCTTGGGTACGCCGTCTACTGCCGTAACATAAGGCAGATTGATTTCAGTTTCTGAAGAGGAGGATAATTCAACCTTAGCTTTTTCAGCCGCCTCTTTCAGGCGCTGCAAGGCCATTGGATCCTTCCTCAAATCTATAGATTCGTCCTTTTTGAACTCATCAGCCAACCAGTCCATGATGACCTTGTCAAAATCATCACCTCCCAGGTGGGTATCTCCATTGGTAGACTTCACCTCAAACACTCCATCGCCCAGTTCAAGCACGGAAATATCGAAGGTACCACCACCCAGATCGAACACGGCGATCTTTTGATCCTTTCCTTTCTTATCAAGACCATAAGCCAGCGCGGCAGCGGTAGGTTCGTTCACAATCCTGCGAACATTGAGTCCCGCAATTTCTCCCGCCTCCTTGGTCGCCTGACGTTGTGCGTCATTGAAATACGCCGGCACGGTAATCACAGCTTCAGTAACCTCCTGACCCAGGTAATCCTCAGCCGTCTTTTTCATCTTCTGCAATACCATGGCGCTGATTTCCTGCGGTGTATAAAGCCTTCCGTCAATATCTACCCTTACGGTATTATTATCTCCTTTTACAATTTTGTAACTCCAGTGAGTGATTTCCTCTGTCACCTCATCAAATCGGCGACCCATGAAACGCTTAACGCTCGATATGGTATTCTGAGGATTTGTGATGGCCTGACGCTTGGCAGGATCTCCCACTTTACGCTCACCCGATTTCAAGAAAGCCACTACCGAAGGAGTGGTACGACGTCCCTCATCATTGGCTATGACAACAGGCTCGTTGCCCTCCATCACCGAAACGCAACTGTTGGTAGTTCCAAGGTCAATTCCAATAATCTTTCCCATAATTTATTGATTTATGAATCAAGGGATTCAATCATTGTGCCATTTATACGGATATGTAAAAATGGCAGTCAAATTGGCATGAAGTGCTGCCCAGACCTATGAATTGTCAGGGTCGGCCTTGAAAGAGAAGTGTTTTTGGCTGAAATAACTGACAGCCACGACGATGCAGGTAGTCAGCACCTGGCTTAAAATGGCATCCCAGAAGAGCATTTCCACGAAGAATTTCAGCATCAGATAATTCAGGCCAAGATTGGAGACAAAGGAAAGAAAATACCGAAACAGCTGAATTCGACCCCTCAAGTTGGAGCTGATAAAAACCACATATTTATTCAAAAGGAACCCCAGGCTGAAATTGAATACAAAGGACATCAGCAATGAGGCGGTATGAGGCTTGAAGGCCCAATACCCCAGCTGTAGGTCTTCGCCGTGAAGGGCATAGGTATAGCAGAGCGAATAGAGGACGAGTCCCAGAACGGTATTGATTCCTCCGCAGACCGCATAGCGAAAAGTCTGCAGCGGCATGAACCTGCTGAACAAGGGATAAAAAAAGTCAATGAAAAGGGTGACACGCTGTTTCATCAGAACAGGGTCTTAGAAAGTATAGCGCAATGCCAGTCCGCCCCAGCCACTGATAAACCTGTTATATTCATAGTTGCCTAATTCTACTGAAGGCTGCCAGTCTAAGGAAATGTTGATTGGCGCATTTCTAAACTTGATATCAAGACCGATGACTCCATCAATCCCCGGAGATAATCGGCTGGAATTAGTCTTACTTTCCGCATAAATTGAAAAGTGGGCGCCGCCGCCGTAATACCAGCTCAATCCTTCAGCGCCTGAAATGGAGTTATGAACTTCATAGAGCCCGGTGATCCTTGAACCGTTCGACTCTTTGATTCCCCAAAAAGAAACAAGACCCTCAATCGCTGCATTAGAAGTCACAAAATGTTTGAAAGAGAAGGCGCCGGGATAAAATTTCACGCCCACGGCGGTGGTGTAATCCTGCGACTGAACCGTAGTCGCCGTGAAGAGCAAAAGCAAACCAAGGATAGTGAACTGTTTTTTCATACAAATGATTTTGGATAATATCGGTTTTTACAGATATGGGCGCAAAAATAACAATTAGATGCTTAAATTAAAACGTTCTTGTCAGGAAGCAACCGAATAGAGCTGCTCTCTCAGAATTTTAACTCTTTCATCCGCAAGATATTCGTCATAAGTCATCAACCTGTCGATCATGCCTCCCGGAGTGATCTCGATGATGCGGTTAGCCACCGACTGCATGAACTGATGATCATGAGTGGTCAGGAGAACAATGCCTGAGAAATTAACCATACTGTCATTGAATGCGGTGATACTTTCCAGATCAAGGTGATTCGTCGGTTCATCAAGCACAAGTACATTGGGATTTTGCAGCATCATCCTGCTGATCATACAACGCATCTTCTCCCCTCCGCTGAGCACCGATGTTTTTTTCATTATTTCTTCTCCGCTGAATAGCATTTTTCCGAGAAAGCCTCTAAGAAAATCCTCATCCACATCAGTGACATGGGGAGGAACAAATTGCCTGAGCCAATCCATCAAATTCAGCCCTCCACCATCTTTGAAATATTCTGTATTGTCGTTTGGCAGATAGGCCTTGGTGATGGTGGTACCCCACTCAAAACTACCGGCATCCGCGGTCAACGCACCATTGATCAACTCAAAGAAAGTTGTCACTGCCATGGGATCTCGGCTGAGGAAGGCGATTTTCTGTCCTTTCTGGATATCAAAATTGAGCCGGTCAAACACCCTTTTTCCTTCCAGTGATTTTCCGAGATTAGTCACCTTCAATATTTCGTTACCCACTTCCCTCTCCTGCTTGAAAATGATTCCTGGATATTTACGGTTGCTGGGCTGAATATCCTCGATGACAAGTTTTTCAAGCGCTTTCTTCCTGCTGGTGGCCTGCTTGGATTTGGAGGCGTTGGCACTGAATCGGGCGATGAATTCCAGAAGGTCTTTCCGCTTTTCCTCCATTTTCTTATTCTTGTCACTGATCTGTCTTGCTGCCAATTGTGAACTCTCATACCAGAAGCTGTAGTTGCCGGTATATACCTTTATCTTTTGTCTGTCCACATCGGCCACATGGGTGCAAACCGCATCCAGAAAGTGCCTGTCGTGACTGACCACCAGAACGATATTCTGATAATCTGCCAGAAAATTCTCCAGCCAGCTGATAGTCTCCACATCCAGGTTATTGGTAGGCTCATCCAGCAACAGGATGTCAGGATTTCCGAAAAGTGCCTGAGCCAACAGCACCCGGACCTTAAGGTTGGCACTGATATCCTTCATCTGTATGAAATGCAAATCATCCTTTACTCCCAGTTCGCTCAGCAGTGTGGCGGCATCACTTTCTGCGGTATAACCGCCCAATTCTCCGAACTCATGTTCCAGCTCACCGGCCAAAATCCCATCTGCCTCGGAAAAATCCGCTTTGGCATAAAGTGCGTCCCTTTGATGCATGATGCTCCACATCTTCTTATGACCCATCAAAACGGTATTCAATACCGTACAATCATCAAAGGCGAATTGATTTTGATTGAGGACGGCCATACGTTCGCCCGGGCTGATGTCGACCGTGCCCTTATTGGGCTCGATCTCACCGCTGAGAATCTTCAGGAAGGTGGATTTACCGGCTCCGTTGGCGCCAATGATGCCATAACAATTCCCCTTGGTAAAACCGATGTTTACCTCATCAAACAAGACCCTTTTGCCATAGGCAAGTGTCACATTGCTAACTGAAATCATAATTTGAAAGTGTGCAAAGGTAAGCAAGTGTGGCGATTTGCCCACAAGCAGCACAAATCATGATTGGAAGGTCCGTCCATTATGAGTAATTTCGCCCCTTGAACAATTCGAGCATGTCCATCCCAAATCTCATTCAGCATCATTGCATTGAGAGCGTCAAGGCGCTCTATAGCACCGACATTCATCCCGGCGATTTCCAGATCAATCAAACCCGTCAGGAGTTTGAAGGAGACTATACCATAGTGCTGTTCTCCTTGCTGAAAAAACTGGGAAAAAGCCCGGATGCCTTGGGCAAGGAGCTGGGCGAGGACCTTACCCGACGATTTGCGGAAGTGTATACCGGATTCAATGTCATCAAAGGTTTTTTAAACCTCAGCATTTCGGACAGCTATTGGACTGATTTTCTCTGGAGCCATTACCGCTCCGTCAATTTTGGAAGAAAGACATCCGGAGGCAGGAAGATCATGGTGGAATACTCCTCTCCCAATACCAACAAACCCCTGCATCTGGGCCATTTGAGAAACATCTTTCTGGGATGGTCGGTAGCGGAAATCCTGAAAGCCAATGGACATGAGCTGGTCAAGAGCTGCGTGGTCAACGACAGGGGCATTCATATTTGCAAGAGCATGCTCGCCTGGAAACATCACGGTAAGGGACAAACGCCGGAAAGCACCGGAAAGAAAGGCGATCATTTTGTCGGCGATTATTACGTGAAATTCAATGATGAACTGAAACGTGAGACTGAAGCACTCAGGAATACAGGTCTGAGTGAGGAAGAGGCCGAAAAAAAATCCGTACTCATGCAAGAGACCCGCAAGATGTTACAGGATTGGGAAGCCGGTGATGACAAGGTGATGACACTTTGGAAAATGATGAATGGCTGGGTCTATGAAGGATTTGATGAAACCTATCGAAAAATAGGTGCTGATTTCGACAAGGTGTATTACGAAAGCAATACCTATCTACTGGGCAGGGAATACGTCATGGAGGGATTGAAAAAGGGGATTTTTACAAGAAGGGAAGATGGCAGTGTCTGGGTAGACTTAAAGGATGAGGGCCTGGATGAGAAACTGCTGCTCAGAAAAGACGGCACTTCCGTTTACATCACACAGGACATAGGACTGGCGAAAAAAAAGTATGAGGATTACGGCATAGACGAGAGCATTTATGTGATCGGAGACGAGCAGAATTACCATATGAAGGTTTTACAGCTCATCTGCAAAAAACTGGGGTTGCCATATGCCAATGACATTTATCACCTCAGTTATGGCATGGTAGAACTCCCCAGCGGAAAAATGAAAAGCAGGGAAGGTACCGTAGTGGATGCCGACGACATCATCGCTGAGATGGAGAATGTGGCGAAGGGAAAAACCGAACAGTTGGGAAAAGTGGTTGACTTCAGCCATGATGAGCTTGCCCGGCTTACGGAACAAATCGGCCTGGGTGCATTGAAATTCTTCCTTTTGAGAGTTGATCCGAAGAAAAAGATGATTTTCGACCCGACAGAGAGCATTGACTTCCAGGGTTTCACCGCACCCTTCATCCAGTTCAACCACGCAAGGATACGTTCCGTATTGCGCAAATCGGAATTGGATGAAAATGCCATTCCTGAGAAGCATTTACTGCCGGCCGAGAAGGAACTCATCCTGGCGATGGAGCAGTTCCCGGAAATCATCGCTCAGGCCGGCAAGGAGCTTAACCCTTCGGTGATTGCGATTTATGTTTACAACCTTGCCAAAAGATTCAGTTCGTTTTATGCGGAATTTTCCATCGGAAACGCTGAAACGGAACAGAAAAAACAACTACGTTTACGCCTTTCAGTCATGTGCGCCAACATCATCAATAACGGAATGAAGCTTCTCGGCATCAGTGTGCCGGAGCGAATGTAAACCTTAAGCACTGTTACCATGTCCAAAAAAATAAACAAGATCGGAGTGCTTTGCAGCGGAGGCGACAGCCCCGGAATGAACGCCTGCATACGGGCGGTGGTAAGAACCGCCATCTACAAGGGTATCGAGGTGTACGGAATCATGAGAGGATACAGCGGCATGGTGGAAGATGACATAGTGATGCTTGAAAACAGGAGTGTCGCCAACATCATCCAGCGTGGGGGCACCATATTGAAAACAGCCAGATGCAAGGAGTTTTATACTCCGGAAGGGAGGGAGAAAGCTTACCGCAATCTTCGCAAATACGGGATTAACGGACTTGTTATCATCGGCGGCGACGGCAGCTTCAGAGGGGCGGCAGCCCTCAGCAGTGAATTCGACATCCCCTGCATCGGACTTCCCGGAACCATCGATAAGGACATCGCAGGAACGGATTTCACCATCGGATTCGATACGGCAGTGAATACAGCGGTAGAAGCGATTGATAAAATAAGAGATACGGCGGACTCCCATGACAGGCTGTTCGTGATAGAAGTGATGGGAAGGGATGCCGGATACATTGCCCTCCACAGCGGCATCGCCACCGGTGCGGAGCACATCCTAATACCGGAGAAAAAAACCCACATTGATGAGCTGATCCAATCGCTGCAGGAAAAGGAAAAACGCAAGAAACTGGTCAACATGATCGTGGTGGCCGAGGGCGATGAATTCGGAGGGGCCATGGGCGTATCCAAGGCGATTAGGGAAAACATGCCGGGGATAGAAGTACGGGTTTGCATACTGGGACACATTCAAAGAGGCGGTTCGCCCAGCTGCATGGACAGACTGCTGGCCAGCAGAATGGGATATCAGGCGGTTGAATGCCTGCTGGAAGGCAGACATAATGTTTTCGTGGGCATAGTGAACAATGAAATGAGCTTCCTTCCATTGTCGGAAGCCATCAAGAAAAAGCAGACGATCAGTGAGGAGTGGCTCCAAATCGGAAAAATACTGGCATCCTGACAAACTCCCTAAACATAACGGGATAATCAAAATTTATTATGAGTAAAAACCTGGACAAATACTTTCACACACATATGGACAATGCCGCAGGCATCGCCCATTCCCAAAAGCGCACCAAAATAGTAGCTACGGTGGGCCCCTCCTGCGATAGTTATGAGAATCTCCTGAAACTGGTGAAAGCCGGAGTCAATGTATTCAGGCTGAATTTCTCCCATGGAAACCACGAGGACAAGAACCGTGTGATTGAGCATATCAGAAAAATAACACGCAACGAGCCCTACAACATAGCCATACTGGCTGATTTGCAGGGACCCAAGATAAGGGTGGGCAGACTTGCGGAGCCGTCCATCAGTCTGCGAAAGGGTGATGAACTAGTCATCAGCAATCAGGAAGTCGAGGGAAATAAAGACCGCATATCCGTTTCCTATCCGAATCTTACCAAAGACATCAAGGTGGGCCAGCGTATTTTCATTGATGACGGAAAAATGGAGTGCGAGGTAGTGGCTGTTTTGAATGAGAACGAAATCAGGGTCAGAATAAACCTGGGGGGCGAACTCCTTCCTAAAAAAGGAGTCAACTTTCCGGACAGTCAGTTGACCATGCCTTCCCTCACCGAAAAAGACCTTGCCGATCTGGAATTCATCATTGACAGGCAGCTTGACTGGGTAGCGCTATCGTTTGTGCGTAAGGCAGAGGACATCACCCAGCTGAAGGCGATACTGAAAGAAAAAAAATCTAAAACCAAGGTTATCGCCAAAATCGAAATGCCCGAAGCATTGAAAAACTTGAGGGATGTGATCATTGAGAGCGACGGTGTGATGATAGCAAGGGGGGACCTTGGCATAGAGATGCCGATGGAACAGGTACCGATAATTCAAAAAGAAATCATCCGCAAATGCATGCGCCGGGCCAAGCCTGTGATTGTGGCCACTCAGATGATGGAAAGCATGATTGACAGAACCAAGCCCAACCGAAGCGAGGTAAGCGATGTGGCCAATGCCGTCCTGGAGGGAGCCGACGCTGTGATGCTCAGTGGTGAAACCGCAACCGGTGCGCATCCCGAGCTGGTAGTGGAAACAATGTGCAAGATCATTCTCGAGGTAGAGAATACAGTGTATGATTACGAGAAAGATGATATTCTCGCCCCTCAGCCCCACTCCCCTTCCTTCCTCAGTGACGCCATCTGCTATATGGCCTGCAAACTGGCGAAGGATGCGAGAGCCAACGCCCTTATCGGAATGACACAAAGCGGCTACACTGCGTTTATGCTTAGCAGTTATAGACCGCAATGCAGACTATACGTATTCAGCAAGGAAAGGTCCCTGATCAACCAGCTCAGTCTCAGCTGGGGAGTAAGAGCCTTCTATTATGCAGAAGAGGAGAGCCTGGATGATATCATCCTCGACCAGATAAACATCCTGAAAGAAAGGGGGTATATACAAACGGATGATGTGGTGGTGAATACGGGAAGTACTCCCGTGGAATTGCATCTTCCTACCAATATCGTAAAAATCACACGCGTCAGCTGACCATAACGGCAGGAATATGTCCTGAGATACGCATCAGATCCGCCAGCGCCAAGGCAGCGGCGCTTTCTACCACAACAGGCACCCGCAGTGCGATACAAAGATCGTGTCGTCCGCCAACTGTAAACGGCTCCGGCTTGCCCGACTCCCTGCTGTAGGATTCCTGCCGCATCGGTGTGGAAGAGGTGGGCTTGATGGCGACCCTGAACAGCAATGGATTGCCGTTGGTAAGTCCGCCGGAGACACCACCGGCATGATTGGTAGCGGTTTTCCCGCTGCCGTCCAGCAACATGTCATTATGCTCACTGCCAAACATACGGGAGGCGCCAAAGCCTGTACCAAACTCGATCCCCCTGACGGCAGGAATGGAAAAAACGAGATGACTTACCATTGACTCCACCGAGTCGAAAAAAGGCTCCCCTATTGCTAACGGTAATCCATAAACGCAACATTCCACCAGTCCTCCGATACTGTCACCTCTCTGAATAGCCGATTCTAATCCGGCCTCAAGATCTTGCTGACCTCCTATCTCGAGGATTTTCGCTTCACAACGGATGGAACAGCCCGGAACCGAAGCAAGCATTTTCTTAGCGACCACTCCTGCAGCCACTAACGCCACCGTCAGCCTTCCGCTGTAATGCCCGCTGCCTCTGTAATCTTCATGACCTCCCGCCTTGACGGAAGCCACGAAATCGGCATGCCCGGGCCTGGGAATGTCGCGTTGCTTTTCATAATCAGACGACCGTGTATCTGCATTGGGAAATCGGATCAAAAGCGGTGCACCGGTGGTGCGACCCCTGAAAATTCCGGAAACCAGCTCAGGAATATCCGCCTCGGCTCTTGACGTGGCACCCTTTTGTGTTCCTCCCCTCCGCCTGTTCAGATCCTCAGCGAAATCTTCCGGAGCCAACGCCAAACCGGCAGGACATCCATCAATCAATATTCCTGTTTCCGGACCATGTGACTCGCCGTATATGCTCACTCTGACTATTTTACCAAAACTGTTCATTGATCCTGATTTTGAATGTTCAAAGATAGGCTGACCCCCAGTTCAGCAAGATGTGAGAAAAAAGTCGGGTAAGATTTTTCAACTGCCTCCGCCCTGCCGACCGTAACCGCTCCTTCCGCACCCAATGCCGCAATGGATGCTGCCATTGCAATCCTATGGTCACCGAAAGAGTCAACCGAGCCGCCTCTTAACCTGCCTCCGTAAATCAGCATGTCATCAGACTTGACTTCAGCACTCACCCCCAGTTGCTTCAACATTTCCAGTATCGACAAAGCCCTGTCACTCTCCTTGGTGTGCAAACGGGTCACCCCCTTGATTACGGAAACTCCTTCAATAAATGCAGCGAGTACAGACAAGGGAGGAAATAGATCGGGATAATTGCTGGCGTCAAATTCAAAGGGTTTTAAAACTCCTGATTTGGAAACTATAAGGCCTTCAGCACCGGAAACGATGGAGACACCCGCGGCCCTAGCCACGTCCAAAATGACCTTATCGCCCTGCTTGCTTTCCAATGAAAGCCCCTTCAATAGCAAGGGTTCTCCCATTGCACCGGCGACTACCCAAAATGCGGCATTGCTCCAATCCGCTTCAATTTGAAGACGAACTGGGGCTTTCAATACAGACCTTGGATAAATGGTGAACCGACGATAGTCCTCATGTTCGACCCTGCAACCGAAACTGTCCAATAAGGAAAGAGTAAGATCCACATAGGGCTTTCCGACAAGTTCGCGGACTTCAATCTGCGTTTCGACGGAAACTGAAATGGCAAGTGCAATTAATAATCCCGTCAAATGCTGGGAACTACTCGCGCCATCGATCACTTCCTCTGAAATCTTCAAAGGACCACAGATTTCAATGGGAAGTTTACCATTGTCGGAATGTAGGTATTTGACCCTGGGCTCGAGCATTTTTATCAGACCATCCATCGGACGTTTCATCAGTGAACCTTTTCCCTTAATGAGTATTTTCTCTGACGCCAGAGCCGCAATACAAGTGAACATCCTAGCTGCCAATGCGCTTTCTCCGCAATCCAGACAAACCTCCGGTTTTATCTTGTCAACCCCACGAATTTCGATAGTTTGATCATCAACTCTTCTTATGGAAGCCCCCAGCGCCTCAATGATTCCTGCAACTTGTTGCTCATCTTTGCTATGGCCGGCCCCATGCAGAATGCTTGTCCCGTCATGGGTTAGCGCCAAAGCCAATGCCCGCTGGGTAACACTTTTCGAAGGCGGAATCCTGACTCCCCCTTTTACTGTTGATGGTTGAATGATAACCGTTAACATAATAATTTCCCTAACCGCTGCTGCAGCATTTCTACGGAAACGGAACGGAGCAATCCATTTCCGATACGATCAAGCAATACAAATCTGATATCGGTTCCCTGTCTTTTCTTATCCTGTCTTATCAATCTGATGACGGAGTCCTCATCGGTTTTAACGGAGACAGGAAGTCCATATTTTTCTAATATGGCCTCCAATCTATGTACCTCGTCCTTACCGAGCAATCCCATAGTATCCGACAATATTGCAGCCGCTCTCATACCAATACTGATGGCATGGCCATGCGGAAGCTGATGAAGATGCTCGATGGCATGACCTATGGTATGTCCGAAATTGAGCAGCAATCGTTCGTTATTATCATTGGGATCCTCCATGACCACCTGCATCTTGATTCGGACATTTCTCTGAATCAGCTGATTCAGCATTTGATGATCATTTTGGAAGCCGGACAAAGATTCCCGTTCCAGCCATTCAAACAATTGGCTGTCACGAATACAGGCGTGCTTGATGATTTCGGCAAACCCGCTTTGCCATTCCACATCCGGTAAAGATTTAAGAAAGGTCAGATCAAAAACAATGAAACGAGGCTGATAAATGCTGCCGATCATATTCTTGGCGCTTCCCCAGTTAATTCCGTTCTTACCCCCCAGCGCAGCATCCACCATGCCCAGAACCGAAGTGGGGACCTGCACCAATGGAAGCCCTCTCTTGAATACCGAAGCCACATAACCTGCAAGATCGGTTACGACTCCGCCTCCGAGTCCGCAAATGGTGGTGTCGCGATCAACCTCCCAGTCAATCAGCCTTTTGAAAATGAAATCTACCGTTTGCTGAGTCTTGCCGACTTCTCCCGAAGGAATGACAATCACCTCAAAGGGAGCTAGCCGGTCTTTGTAATGAATGAGCAGATTTTCGTCCGTGATGATGACCATCCTTCCGGAAAGTCCTGTCTTCAGGAAATCATCAAATCGTTTTTCGTAAATGTATTGATGCAATTCTTCGCCTTGGAGATTCTCAATCATTGACATGCCTGATATCCTTTTCGGATTGATTCAATTCGTTTTCATTTTCCGCATCACGGTTCATCACTTCATTTTGATGATGTATGCTTTCGAGATGAATGGCATTGAAATATCTTGCTAAAAAGTCGCGAGTGAGTTGTAACTCCTCCCCCCTTGCGAATCCTCTTTTCAGGATTTCATTCCATCTCTTGGTTTGAAGAATGGTTAGATTATTGTTTTTCTTGTAAACTCCGATCTTATCAATGATTTTCATACGCTGCCCGAGCAGATTCACCAACTCCTCATCCAGCTGGTCAATAAATCCTCTAAGCGCTGTCAATTCCGCATGAGTATCTGCTTCAGGCAATTGTTCGCATCTCCATACCAGGGCATCCATCATCTGGACGAAATCCTGAGGCTTTAATTGCTGCGCTGCATCACTCCAGGCATTGTCCGGGTCGAAATGAGATTCCACCATCAAACCGGAGAATCCAAGGTCAATGCTTTTTTGAGCGATATCCTTCAGCAAATATCTGTTACCGCAAATATGGGAAGGATCACAAAGAAGAGGGATGTCCGGAAATCTTCTTTTCATTTCGATGGGGATCTGCCACATGGGAGGGTTGCGATATTCACTGTTGGCATACGTTGAAAAGCCCCTGTGAATTAAACCTGCCTGTTTTATCCCTGATTTCAGAATTCGCTCCAGCGCCCCAATCCATAATTCGGTATCCGCATTAATAGGATTTTTCACCAAAACAGGGATGTCCACACCCCTGAGGGCATCCGCCAGTTCCTGTACACTGAAAGGATTGACGGTAGTTCTCGCACCGATCCATAATACATCTACGCCATGTTTCAGGGCCAATTCAATATGAATGGCCTTAGCCACCTCGACGGTGACGGGCAATCCTGTCTCTTCTTTCACCGCACGGAGCCAGGGGAGTCCTACATCGCCAACACCCTCGAAAGTTCCCGGCCTGGTCCTGGGCTTCCAGATACCGGCTCTGAAAATATCCACTTTGCCCGTTAGCGCCAGTTGACGGGCCGTATCCAGAACCTGAAACTCAGACTCTGCACTGCAAGGGCCGCTGATGATTAGCGGTTTCTTGGTCCAAAATTGAGGAATAGAGGGTTTCATCCTGATTGAGAGGATAAAGTTAGGATGAAAAAAGGATAATTAATGGGCTGATAACCAATATATTAAAAAGTAAAAGCCCCTTTGCAGGGGCTTTCAACCTAGTTCAGGGATAAAAATTATTTAGCTGAATCAGTGGCAACAGCAGCAGCTGTTGTATCAACTGCAGTAGCAGTTGCTGTAGTATCAACAGCAGGAGCAGCCATAGCAGCTGAATCTACCGCTGTTTCTGTGGTAGTCTCTTCCTTGTTTTCGTTGTTACAAGCGGTCAATGAGGCAGCGATGAAAGCGATAGCAAATAGCTTTTTCATGTTAGAATTTTTGTTTTTAAAATTATAATTTGAAGGTTTATACCATTTCCGAAAAAAGGTAACCCTCCCATAGAAGTTTTTTTTCTTTTCTTTGGGTTACAATTCCTACAAACAGGTATTAATAATCAGAAGGTGACCCGGAGCGAATCAGAAAAATCACTGTTGGAGGGCCTCAAGAAAGGGGAAAAAGCCGCTGCAGAAGCTATTTATAAGTCCAATTTCAGGCAGATTCGATCTATGATTCTTCAATATCAAGGACAGCCGGAAGATGCTGCCGATATTTTCCAGGAAGCCATCATAGTTCTTTATCAGAAGTTACAACAACCGGACTTCCACCTTCATTGCCAGATCGGGACTTACCTTTTTTCAGTCAGTAAAAATTTATGGCTGAAGAAACTGAACAAAAACCGGCATTTTCAATTCCGGATTGAGGAGGAAGAAGAATATGTCTCTGTCAATGAGGACCTTGCCCTGCATGAGGAAAAGGAAAACAGCTTCAGGGTAATGGAAAAAGCGCTTGAAAATATAGGCGAACCTTGCCGAAGCCTGCTACGAGCATTTTACATGGAGGGCAGACCCATGCAGCAAATAGCGTCGGATTTTGGATATACCAATGCTGATAACGCAAAAACACAGAAATACAAATGCCTCGTCAGATTGAAAAAATTATTTTTCGAGGATAATAATAAATGACCCGATGGATGAAGTATTGATCATAGACGCAACCGAGAGAATGCTCAAAAATGAGATGACAGCGTCAGAAAAAAAGTATTTTGAGGAACTCAGAAAACAGAATCCTGACATTGACCTTCTCGTTTCAGAATACATTCTTTTTTTTCAAAATCTGAAAGAATACAGTCACAACGCCTCTTTCCGTTCTTCTCTGCGTTCAGTAGGTAAAAAGTTTGAATCAGTTTCCTTTGAACCGTCAGAAAGCAGACTGGTAAATATGTGGAGAAGACACAGAAAGGTAGTGGCCGTCGCTGCTTCCATCGCAGGATTGGTATCACTCATCATCGCCAGCATCATCTCGGCCATAGGCCCTGCCAATGATCTTAAAATAAAGCCACTCGTTGAAAAACTCAATCAGCAGGAAAACAAAACCCGTCAAATAGAAAATAAGGTCAACAGCCTGTCACGCGACAATGCCACTCCTTCCGCACCCAGGCTTGAAGCAAGATTCAGGGCTACCGGATTCATGCTGGATGCCGGCAACAAGCTGCTGATCACCAACGCCCATGTCATCAAGGAGGCCCGAAATGTTCTTATTGTGGAGAATATCAAGGGTGAACAATATTCTGCCAAGGCTGTTTATGTGGACCCTGTCACCGATATTGCCATTATCAAAATCACCGACAGCAGTTTCAGGAATATGCCTCCTACGCCTTTCGCTGTGAAGAAAGGTATGGCAGACCTCGGAGATCCGATATATATGCTGGGATATCCCAAACAGGAAATCGTTTATGGAGAAGGCTATGTGAGCGCAAAAAACGGCTACCAGATGGACAGCCTCTATTATCAACTCAGCAGTCCTGCTCATGAAGGCAACAGTGGATCGCCTGTCATCAACCGCCAGGGTGAAGTCATTGGAATCATTTCCAGTATGGAAAATAACGCCTCAGGCGCGGTGTTTGCCATCAAATCGGAAAACATCATCAAGGCTGTTGAATCAGCCGACATGCTGCCTGACACCAGAAATATCAAACTTCAATCTAAATCTTCCCTCAAGGGAATGGAAAAATCCAATCAGATAAAGAAGGTGCAGGATTATATCTTCATGGTCAAAGGCGACTAATCAAACTTCGAAGCATGCACTTATCGTTTCGC
>Ga0315906_10000362_pt1 | contig 73225 bp, 73 predicted proteins | sample LakEriMetagenome_4_FD_203526 | JGI IMG/M metagenome (GOLD analysis project Ga0315906, IMG submission 203526) | Freshwater fungal communities from buoy surface, Lake Erie, Ohio, United States - Buoy 2 MA122 | ecosystem: Environmental > Aquatic > Freshwater > Lake > Lake biofilm | place: USA... | reverse complement strand
GGTGGTTATGTTGATACTGAGATTATTAGAGCAAAAGCTAATGATTACATAATGATTTTGGCAGATATTGGCTGCACCTCATCTAGAAGACAACAACTATATGTAACCACATCAACAGATGGTCTTGCCTTTGGTACGCCACAAATGCTAACTGGTGCTGGTGTTGAAGGATTAGATCCAACCGGGTATGAGGTTTCACCAAATCTATTTCGGATTTACTACTCCCAAGCAGGTCCTAATAAGGGTGATCAAAATTATCAGGTTAAGCGCGGAACATTAACCCTTATCCCAGCTGCTGCGCCAACTGGTAGTAGCGGTGTAAGTAATCCGGTGAAGAAAACTATTACCTGTGTGAAAGGTAAGACCAATAAAAAGGTAAGTGGTGTAGATCCAAAATGTCCTAAAGGATTTAAAAAGAAGTAATCTCGCCTTACTTTTTACCTTGGTTTGCAACCGCTTCAATTGCAGCTTTGGCTGCAACTGGATCTAAGTACCTACCACCTTTAGTAATTGGTTTAAAATTTTCATCTAACTCATAAAGTAGTGGTATTCCAGTTGGGATATTTACTGCTGCAATATCAATATCAGAAATATTATCTAAGTACTTAACTATTGCTCTAATTGAATTACCATGAGCGGTAACTAAGACATTACGATTTGTTTTTAAATCATTGTAAATATCACCGGTTAAATATGGCAATACTCTAGTAATAACATCCTTTAAGCACTCTGTCTTTGGTAGCTCATCTTTTAGATTGGCATACTTAGGATCATTTGTTTGGGCGTATTGATCATTATCTGCAATCGCAGGTGGTGGGGTATCAAATGATCTGCGCCAAAGTGCAAATTGTTCTGCGCCATATGTTGCTAGCGTTTGCGCCTTATCTTTTCCTTGTAGCGCTCCGTAGTGACGTTCATTTAATCGCCAGCTTCGCTTAGTTGGAATGCCAGTAACTCCAGCATTTTCTAATGCAATATCTGCTGTGTCCATCGCCCGCTTTAACAATGAGGTGTGTAATACATCTGGTAATAAATTAGCTTCTTTTAGTAATTGACCACCACGTGCTGCCTCACCTCTACCCTTATCTGATAACTCAACATCTACCCAACCAGTAAATAGATTTTTAGCATTCCACACACTCTCGCCATGGCGAAGTAATATCAAGTGATAACTCATACCAACTAGTCTTTCACATAATTCATAATTTAATAACTCCTATGAAATCAGGTGCTCAAAAGCTTTTAAATTTGCTAAGGATTCACCACGAGATACACGCCAAGCCCACTCACGCCTGATGGCAGATGAAAAACCCAGCTCAAGTAATGGGTTAAAGGATGAGTCGGCATACTGTAGTACTGCACCTAATATTCGATCTATCTCCTGCTCATTAACCGCATCTAAAGGTAATCTGCCCACTAAGTAGATATCACCTAACTCATTTAACGCAAAGGCGATGGAGTACATACCGGCATTTTTTCTTAGCAGATACTCATATACCTTCTGATGATTCTCATCTACCTTTCTAATCACAAAGGCGTTAATACTCAAAGAGTGATCACCAATTACCAATGCGCAATGGGTTTGCTGCTTAGCCTGCCCTGGCAGGGTAATTAGGTAAGTATTTTCATCCTTTTGGTCATAATCTAAATCATGTGATTGTAAAAAATCATCAATGATTGCACTTGGCTCAATCATCCTTACGCTAAGTTCAATCTACTTAACTGACCTTTAACACTCTTTTTAGATAAAGCCCAGTCATAAACATCTAGGGTTTTTCTTGCGGTATTTTCCCAACCAAAGTGAGATGCATGCTCTACTGCGCCAATTGATAACAATAATCTGCGTTGTGGTTCAGCAATTAATCTAGAGATAACAGCAGACCAAGCCTTTGGATCATGGCCATCAACTAGAGAGCCTGAGATACCATCTGAAACAGCTGTTCGTAATCCACCAATTGCAGTTGCAACTACTGGTGTGCCACAAGCTTGGGCTTCTAGGGCTACTAAACCAAATGATTCACTATAACTTGGCACGCATACTAAATCACTTGCACGATACCAATCTGCCAAACTTAAATGCGCAACTGGTTGAATAAAGTGAACTACATCATCTAATTTTAAAAACTTACTTAGTGCTTTTAAGTTATCCAACTCATTTACCCCACCACCGGATGCACCACCCATAATTACCACTGCAAGTTTGGCTCGAAGATGTGGTGTGTGCTCAACCATTTGGGCTGCTGCTCTAAGTAATACATCAGGACCTTTATGTGGCTGAATTCTGCCCACAAATGTCAACATAATTGCATCTGGTGCAATATTTAATCGCTGCCTTGCATTAGCTTTACCATCTGCTGGGTTATAGGTAGTTAGATCAACACCGGGGGCAACCACAAAAACATTATCTGGACATGCTCCGTAGAGTGAAACTAAGGATGCAGCTTCAGCATCGGTGTTAGCAATTAATCCGGTGGCAGCTTTAACCACCTGCTCCTCACCAATTGCTCTAATTTGTGGCTCTGGTTTTTCTCCTTGTGCTAAATTTAAATTCTTAACCTTTGCAGTTGTGTGCATAGTGTGAATTAATGGAATAGATGTCTGCTCTGAGATCACCCAACCTAGTTGACCTGAGATCCAGTAATGTGAGTGCAACAATTGGTAGTAATGATTAGGTAATTGATTTTGATGTTGCATAAATGCACTAGTAAGCGCACCTAATTGGCTAGGCAGTTCCTCTTTAGATAAACCTTCAAAGGGGCCAGCAACTAAATGTTTAACATTTACCCCATCTGCAATCTCAATTGACTCTGGCAGATTAGGTTTATTTGCTCTAGTAAATATATCTACCTCAACACCTGCTGCTGCCATCTTTTTAGCGCTCTCAACCACATAAACATTCATGCCACCAGCATCACCAACACCTGCTTGATCAAGTGGGGAGGTGTGCACCATAAGGGTTGCAATCCGTGATTTTTTACCGCGCTTCATAAGGTAATTCTAACTTACAAAACAATAATTAAATATTGGGTAAAACCTCACCAATTACGCTAGCACCACCATAAATCTTCACGCTCTCATCTGGGGTAGAAATACCCCACCTACTAAATATCTCAGTAATTATTGGTGCAACAGGGCGCCAAGAGCCATCAATAATTTTGATTGCAATTACTCGACCATCAGCTAATGCACATACCTCAATACCTTCTGCGCCCTCCTTCATAAATAATCCAGGAATAGCGCGCATCATTCGAGTTGTTAATCTGCCCTCACCCGCAACTAACTCTGGATAAGTAGTACATGCCTTAACCACCTGCTGATGTTCTTTTTCAGTTGATGTGACTAACTTTGATATTGCTTTAGCAAGACCTAGTAAAGAAAATGCAAATAATGGCGCACCACAGCCATCAAAGGTCGCCTTTGCCATCTTTTCACCACTTAATAACTCAATCTCAGCTCTGATTGCAATCTGTAGTGGGTGATCTAGCTCTAGGTAGGATTTAAGATCCCAATTATTTTGCTTACAGGTAATTAACATTCCCGCATGCTTACCGCTGCAATTTTGCGCTAACTGCGAGCCACTCTTATCACCCCATGCAATTTTTTCTTTTTCACCTAGTGGTCTATCAGGTGCATTTTGAAGTAGATCTAATGAGATATTTCTCTTAGCTAACATATTACTTACTAACTCAATATGAGAAGCACTTCCAGAATGACTTGCACAAATAATTGCTAACTCTTCATCACTTACAGCAAGCCCTGCCTTTAACATCGCTGAGGCCTGTAATGATTTAACGGCGCTTCGTGGATAAATAATGCTAGTAGGACTTCCTTTACTTAAGTAGGTAGTGCCATCAGCATTTAACACAATTAAATGTCCTAGGTGGGCAGATTCAACTAGACCTGCTCTAGTAACTGTAGCTAGTACCTCACCTGAAAAATCTGCGTTAATTTAACTTTGTCTTTCTAATGATGACCACATATATGCCTGCAGATCATGACCATCTTTACCAACATCTAAAGATGTGAAGAGTTGGCCTTCAACTAAACCATAAAGCCTAGATCCAGCATCAATTGCTTTCTTACTTGGTGATTCATACGCCTTATCCATAGCAAGTTGAATCTTTGGCCCACGAACTAATCCGAGCCATCCCTCATTAGTGCCAGAGTTATGTGAGAGCACAACCTCTAGTACTTCTTTATCTCGGATTCGCCAAAAGCCAACCTCACTGTCATAAGGTTTAACAATCTCATTATTGCTATCAATTACCCAGGTTCTAGAAAAATAATTTAAATGATCTTGTCCATCATGGTTAAAAGAAACCTCTTGGGCAAACTCAAAGCTAGCTGTATTTGGATACTCACCCCGGCCCTTACCGCGCCAAGTACCAACTAGCCAAGCAAGTGGCATTAAATCTGGGTGTAAATTTTCTGGAATAGTAAATGCCATCTTCTTATCTCTTCCCACTCTTTATATCATCCATACTTTTCTTACTGCCAGTAATCCCTTTATAAATTAAGTAGATTGAAAAGCTAAGGGATGAAAGTATGAGCAAGATGGTAGTAAAGATCTCCATTAGATAAGCCTAACTCTTACCTGGTTAATAACTCCTCCATTGAAGCACTAACCCCATCTGCAACTAATACTGCATCAGCTGGGGTATTGCGCTTAATTACTGCTAGTGCAATTGGGCCCAACTCATAGTGGCGGGCTAAGGTGCCGATATAACCAACCTCTTTTTCATTATGAAATAACTTTGCGCCATTTTCTGGCATCGCAACCATGGAGCCATCTAGGTGCAGTAAAACTAGCTTTCTTGGCGGCTGACCTAAGTTAAATACCTTAGCCACCGTCTCTTGTCCTCGGTAGCAACCCTTTTGCATATGTACTGCATTATTTAAAAACCCTAACTCATTTGGAATAGATTTATGATCAACCTCAAATAACAATCTTGCTCTGCCTTGTGCAACCCGTAGCGCCTCAAGTGCCCACATTCCAACTTGAGTATGTGATTTATTAAATGCCTGCTTAGTCTGTTCTAACTCACCTCTTGGCACCAATGCATAAGGTCCACCAATTTTATCGCCAGCACCAACTGCTCGTAACACTGCGTAATTATTAGATTGATCAGTAACCTCAACATCTAACATAAATTTCATCTTCTCTAAATACTCAATTAAGGGCGCAGCTCGATTTGCCTCAGTGTGAATCCAGGTAATCTGGCCATCATCTACTAAAAATAATTGCTCAACAATATGTCCTTGAGCATCTAAAATTAAGGCATCTTTCCAAACACCTGCACTTAAGTTTTCTAAATGTTGGGTGGTTAGTGCGTGTAACCAGGTAAGACGATCTTTGCCTGCAATAGATATAACTGCTCTATGGGATAGATCTGCCCAAGCATTTGCAGCTACTAACTCTTTTTGCTCCTTATTTGGCTCACCAAAGTGCCAGATCGCACCTTTATCAGGACCTGATTCAACTAATACTGCGCTCATGATTATTTAATTACTTTCTGTTATCAGCAACAACAGCACACTTTGCGCATAAGCCATAGATAGCAAAGTGGGTAACATCGGTTTTAAAACCATAATCATCACTTAAAGTATTAACAAAATTAGCAGCTGCCTCAATTGGCGCATCGCCTATCTCACCACAATCAGAACAAACTAGATGTAGATGGGTTAACTCCTCTGCGGCGTGATAGGTCGCACCACCATGACCTAAATGTGTGTGTAGTACTAAACCAACATTTTCTAATGTTTCTAGATTTCGATAAACAGTTGAAAGATTAATTCCAGGATGAGTTGCCCTTACCTTTTCAGCAACCTCTTCAGGCGTTGCATGACCTAATGATCTAACTGCAGCCAGCACTAACTCACGTTGTGGTGTTAGCCGAAGACCTTTTTGATGTAACTCATGTTTGCTAGCCATTAGGGGATTAAGTCTAATGGCTACTTGAAATTAACTTAATTTAAGCCAGCTTTTTTAGTAAATCTGGCGCGAACTCTAACTAGCCTTAAATAAACCTGGCACCCTAGGCAAAAGCCAAAGGCAGCATTTAAAAAGGCAGCACCGAGTGCAAAACTAGTAGCTACTAAAAACACCCCAGTGTTGCCGGTAACACCACCTAGTAAGGCAACAAATGCAAAGAGGGCACCAATTAATTGAGCAAATCTAGGAGCAGCTTCATTCTCACTTGGAACTGGTCCAGAAAGACGGGGTTGAATTAAGTTGCGATAGATAAAGCCATAAATTGATCTTCTAAGACCAAAGATTACAGCTGATAAAAATACCGCAAATTGAAAGCCAATTAAGTAATTAGATTCAGTAATTAAAGCTAGCGCTAAAACTGTAGTAGTAATTGCTGCTGAGTATCTTGGACCTCTGGCATCAATTAAAACTTGAGCTTTGGAATTATTGGTAATAGTTGACACTTTTTATTTCTCCTTTAAGTAGTTAGCTTGTTAATTAATTTTTATGACAATTAATTACTAAACCAACACATACAACCTTTAGCGCGGGCGTAATCAATCACGCGGCGCTTTGTGAAAAACACTGGTTGTATGGAGAACATAGTGATCAAATTTTATATTAAGAGTGAGAATACTTCCTGCAAGTATTTTGCAATACCTATGCCTATCTGGGCTTAAAGGGATGCAACCACCTTGATTAATTGATCACGTTTAGGCGCCCCTGTTGCCCTAGCGATCTCAAAGCCAGCCTTATCTAAAAACAAAGTAGTGGGGGTAGATTTGATATCTACCTTCCTAACTAGATCTAAATTACTTTCAGCATCTATTTCTAGATACGCAATATCACTTTGATCCTTAACTACATCTTTGATTAACGCCTTTGCCGCCCGGCAGGAGGAGCAGAAGGTAGTTGAAAATTGCACAATCGTTGCCCGATCCCCATAACCACTTCCTAGCTCGGCAGGGGTTAAACGCAGCCGCTTCTTGCGCTTAATCACGCCATTGCGTCTTTGGTAGTAAATGCCAATACCGCTTGCTGATATGAGCACAAATACCAGTAGTAACAAAGATTTCATAAGTGTATTCTTAGCACTCTTATGGCAAAACTTCTAATGCTGACAAACTCCATGGGGGCAAGTGCTGATGTGCTGCCCGCCCTTGGTTTGCTTCAGCATGATGTTCGCATCTTGCCAGCTGAGGCTTCAGTATTAATTGATGCTCCTACTGTTGATTGTATTTTTGTAGATGCAAGACGTGATCTACCAAATACCAAAGCATTTACTAAGTTAATTACAACTACCGGGGTATCAACACCGATTGTGGTAATTACAACTGAGGGCGGCTTATCTGCAATAAATGCAGATTGGCAGATTGCAGATGTCATCTTGGACACGGCAGGCCCTGCTGAGATTGATGCTCGAATTAGAATTGTGATTGGTAGAGATGCTATAAATCAATTAGCTAAAAACCCATCACTTAAAGAGATTAGAAGTGGTGAGATTAGTATTGATGAGGATTCCTATACTGCAAAGATAAAGGGCCGCACATTAGATCTAACCTTTAAAGAGTTTGAATTACTTAAGTATCTAGCCCAACATCCAGGCAGGGTATTTTCTAGATCCCAATTACTCCAAGAGATCTGGGGTTATGACTACTTTGGTGGTACTAGAACTGTGGATGTGCATATTAGAAGGCTGCGTTCAAAGCTAGGACCAGAGTTTGAGGCAATCATCGACACCGTTAGAAATGTTGGATATAGATTTGCAACCACAGATGCATCAGGTAGTAGTAAAAATACTGCAGATCTAAGTTAGTGGTAGGTAATCTTTTAAAGTTTAAGGGTTCACAATTATGTCTGTAGCGCACCTAAAATTACTGCCCGAAGATATGCGCCTAGAAGTTTTAGATTTAATCCAGCGATCAACCATCTTTGATAACTCACCTCCCATTGCAGAGCACATCCTGCTGCATCTGCGCCATGGTGGTGATAAATCAGATTCACATTTAGTAATCAAAGATCAATCTAAAGTAATTGGCTATGCCCACCTAGATCAAACCGATCTAGTAGCTGGCCCATCAGTTGAGTTAGTTGTAGATCCAGATCATCGCAGCTTTGGTATTGGCAAGCAGTTATTAAGCAAAGCCGTTGAGATCTGCGGGGCAAATCTTCGATTATGGGTGCATGGTGAAAATCTGGCAGCAAATAACCTTGCTACCTCATTTAACTTTGAAAAAATTAGAACAGTTTTGCAGATGCAAAAGGTATTAACCCAAATACAGCCATTACCCGCTTTAGATCCAAAGATTGTTATTAGAAGCTTTCTACCAGGGCTAGATAGCAGTAATTGGCTTACCCTTAACAACAAGGTATTTAAAGATCACCCAGAGCAATCTGATTGGCAGCTATCTGATCTAAATCATCGCATAAATGAAGAGTGGTTTGATGAAAAGGGATTTTTTATTGCAACCATAGATGATCAATTAATTGGCTCAACCTGGACCAAAATCCATGGCGCACTCAACCATGATCATGGCGGATCCCATGATCACCCAGCAATGGGTGAGATCTATATAACCGCTGTAGATCCACAGTATGTAGGTATGGGATTAGGTAAGGCGCTAACAATTACCGCCTTAAATTACTTAAAGTATCAAGGATTAAATGATGTGATGTTATATGTTGATTTTAATAATAGTAAGGCGCTAAAACTCTATAACCAACTTGGCTTTACCGAGAGCGGTAAAGATATTTTATATAGATTAAAAGCTTAGTAATCCTCTGAAAATCTAAATAACGCCTCTATATAATTATCACCGGTCACACCAAGTAGATGAGCATTTGGTGGAGCTGTTTGTGGCTCAAGACAAATACCATCCTCATCCTCGGTGTAAACAGTCCAGTATGGCGCATCTGATTCAACTGTTAATCTGGCAGCACCTGGCCAAATAATCTCTGGTGTGCCAATAATCTCCACAAAGGTGTCATCCCATGGCCCTGGTGGTTGTGGTAAGTATTGGCCAGTAAATACAAAATCTGCATCACGTGCCATCATTTTATTTGCTTTAAAATCTAACTCAGCGCTATCACCTTTACCAATATCTCTAGCAATCCAAGGGTGAAAACCTAGTGAAAATGGCAGATCACAACCATTTGCTTCATACTCAAGTGACCAACGAAGGGCATCATCTAATATCTCATAGTGTTGGATTACTAACGCACCGTTATAGGGAGCAGGTAACTCAAGTAATTGCTTACCACCTCCTAAATCTTGCCAAGAGGAGAAAAAACCAAAGCCATGGATGGCATGTGGTGGCATAAATGTTGTTGGCAGTTGATGGCTCACACCCTGACCATCCTTGATAACACCATCTTTTATTCGCCCAGCCCAGGGCGCCATCCCATACCAACCCCAACGCAACACATCACCATTAAAAGGTACTACAAATTGCATATCCCGCCACTGCAATGAGGCAAGACGTGCTCCTTGATCTAAATCAATTGCAATTGATATTTGATCGCCATCAATATTTAACACTTAATCAATTACCGTAATATTTCAGCACTGCTTGGTGGCAGTGCGCCAGTTCTAGATACGGTAATTGCAGCTGCCTTTGCTGCCCGATCTAGCATTGAGCTTAATCTTTCATTAACTAACTTATCTAAGCCATCTTCAATAATTGCCTCAACCAATATCGCACCTACCGTATCTCCTGCACCTACCGTATCTGCCACCACTACCTTTTTAGCATCCACACTTATCTTTGAATCTTTTCGATAACCAGCTAAACCTTTATCACCAAAGGTAACCACAATTAGCTCTGGCCCCATACCAAGCCATCTCTTTGCCACCTTATCTAGATCCTGCCCCGGATATAGCCAGTAAATATCATCATCACTAACCTTCACCGCATTAGAGATAGAAATCCATCGCTCCACCTGCTTTACATACTTAGCCCTATCAATCATTACTGCAGGTCTTATATTTGGATCAAAAACAATAGGTGCAACCTTTGCCACCTTACTGCTCCACTCAAATAAGACAGATGCTGCTGGCTCTATTGCAGTAACTAATGTTCCAATATGTAATAAGGCAGGCTTACTAACAGCTGCATCTGGTAACCAAGAGTGTGAAAAATCAAAGGTAGCGGTGTCATCAATTACAAACTCATAACTTGCCCCACCCTTTGCATTTAATGAAACTATCGCTAAACAGGTTGGCTTATCTGAAAACTTAACAAAATCTAATAACACACCATCTTTGTGTAATTCTTTTAACGCCATTTGGCCATACTTATCAGTTGAAATACCATCAATAAATTGGGTAGCAATACCAAGCTTTGATAATGCTTTAGCAGTATTAGCAGGCCCACCACCAACAACTGCCCTGCGCTCTGTGCCATCTGGGATTAGATCAATTACCACCTCACCACATACCCATACTTGATTACTCAAATTAGCTCACCCTTACGTGCTAGAAACTCAGTTAATACCTTAACACCTAATAAGTGATCTTCTATCTGCGGCAATCCACTAATCAACAACACCCCAACAAAGCCATCACCTTGCGTAATCAAAGGCAATCCGCCTCCATGAATAGCATGGGTTACATCAGTTAGATTGTTCTCCATAAACCAATCAACCCCGCGCTCTTGCGCACTTACTCTTTCAAACAATGTTGAGTGGTGTTTAAGCATTACAACTCTTGCCTTGCGATCTATCCACCCTTGATTTTCAACTGTTGATCCAGGCAGGGATGCATGATAAATAATCCAATCACCGATTCGAACCTCAACTGCAATAGGTAATCCTTTATCTGCACCAAATGAGGCAGCAATCTGACCTATCTCAAGGGCATCTGCCACATCTAATTTAGGCAGTGTAAGTAATAGCTCCTCTTTTAATAGCCCAGAACTAGTAAATCCATTAATAGCACTCACGCCCCCTACTCTAGGTTAGATGAGTTTAAATGTTAAAAAAGGGTTTAGAATTGCTCACAAATGAGGGCTAAAAAAGTATCACTTTATTCACTTACCGGCTTTAGTAAAAACAATCTCCAATTACTAAGACTTCTAATCCAGCAAGAGCTAACCCTACGTTATAAACGAAGTGTGATTGGTATTGGCTGGACCTTACTTAACCCAATGCTAACTAGCTTTGTTTTGTGGATAGTCTTCTCATTTTTATTTGCTGGCAAACTTCAAACCGGTCAACAATTTGCCCCATACCTAATGGCAGGAATACTGCTTAATACTTTTTTTAATCAAGGCCTGATGCAAGCTGCAAACTCCATTGCTTTAAATGGTAATATTTTGACCAAGGTCTCTGTGCCACCAAAGATATTTGCCTTCGCTGCATCCCTTGCTGCCTTTATTAACTTTTTAATAGGCTTAATCCCACTTACCTTAGTTGTCTATATCTCTGGCCAATCCTTAAGTTTGTTCCTACCAGTTGTTCTTGTTGTGGGATTTTTCTTAGCTTTATTCGTAGCTGGGGTTGGACTTGCACTCTCTGTGATTTTCATCCGATTTGATGATGCTAAAAATATAATAAATGTTCTGCTTTTAATCCTGCTATATCTAACTCCAGTTTTTTATCCAATCTCAATCCTAAATAAAAAAATGCAACAAATTGTTACTCTGAACCCACTAACTAGCTTCTTAGATGTTTTCAGGTGGAGCTTTTCTAATAATGCAACTGCTACTCCGGCAGATTTCATATATCTATCCCTAACTGGAATTATCTTTTTTACTCTCGGTAATTTTATCTTTAAGAGGTACTGGCCAAGAACGGTATCAATGTTATGAAGCCAGAAATTGAAGCTAAGAACATGGATTTTTCCTATCGGGTTTTAACTAATCATCAATCCTCCCTTAAAACCTTATTTAAGGATTTTGTTAACCGAAAGGTTAGGGTTGAAAATTACCAAGCGCTAAAAAATGTCTCATTTGAGGTCACAAAGGGTGAGACGGTTGCAATTATTGGTAAAAATGGTGCTGGCAAATCAACACTACTTAAGCTTTTAGCTCAGGTCGTGCCACCAACAAAAGGTTCCTTAAAAGTAAATGGCACAGTTGCTCCGATGATTGAGCTAGGCGCTGGTTTTAATCCAGAATTAACTGGCCGAGAAAATGTTATTTTTTACTCAGCACTACTTGGTAGGGATGTGAAGAAAGTTAAGCAAAGAGTTGAAGCGATTGCAGATTGGGCAGGAGTAGCTGATCATTTAGATTATCAATTACGAACCTTCTCATCTGGCATGATTGCAAGGCTTGCCTTTGCTACTGCAACAGATGAGGTGCCTGATCTATTACTTATTGATGAGGTATTAAGTGTTGGCGATGGTGAGTTTGCACAAAAATCAAAGGCGAGGATGCAACAGGTCATAAAATCTGGCACAACAGTAGTTTTAGTCTCCCATGACCTAGCGACCGTGGCAGAGCTAGCAGATCGAGTTATCTGGCTTAAAAAGGGTGAGGTAGCTATGGCTGGTAAGCCAAGTGAGGTAATTGCTGCCTACCAAAAAAGTGAAATCTAAATTGGGGCAACAGTTGGTTGTTTTACAGGTAATAGCAAGATTAAACCTAGGTGGCACAACAAAATATCTAATTACATTAAATGATGGCCTAAACAAGGCAGGCATTAAATCATTAATTGCAACTGGATATGTTCAAAAAGGTGAGATAGAAGATCCTGGCCTAAATAAACTAAAGCCAATTAGGATTAAAAATCTTGGTAGAAAAATATCGATCACAAATGATCTTAAGGCAGCAAAAGAATTTCGTAAAGTTATCTTAAAGGTAAACCCCGATATTATTCACACCCACACCTTTAAAGCAGGGCTTTTGGTGAGATCGCAAAGAAATAAAATTGAGGCAAGTTTAGGTAAAAAAATAAAGTTTGTTCACACCTTTCATGGTCACCTATTTGATGATCCAGAGTTTAGAGGGTTTAAAGCAATGGCCATAAAATCTATTGAAAAGAGATTATCTAAAAGAAGTGATCAATTGATAACAGTAGGTGAGATTGTAAAGAGTGATCTTGATAGCAAGGGTATTTATGGAAAGAATAAAACTATTTCTATTCCACCAGCTGTTACGCCATTAATACTACAAAGTAAGAATAGCGCATTAAAAAAGTATGGGGTTAAGGATAAAAACAGAGTTAGGGTGCTTTGGTTAGCAAGGGTTACTGGGGTGAAAAATCCACAGAGAGTAATTGAAATTGCAAAGAGATTACCTGAAATAGATTTTTATCTGGCAGGTGGCGGAGATTTGCTAGAGATAATAAAAAAGCAAGCACCAAAAAATCTAAAGGTTTTAGGGTGGCAAGATGCTAAATCAGTGTTATCTATTGCAGATATCTTTTTATCAACCAGTGAGAATGAGGGTATGCCGATTGCCTTAATTGAGGCACAGCTTGCAGCCATTCCAGTTGTTGCCACAAATGTCGGATCTGTGGCTGAGGTAATACTTCACAATAAGAGTGGGCTTATTTGCAGTAAATCAAATGATGAGATGATGGCTGCTATAAAAAAGCTAGCTAAAGGTAAATCGCTGCGATCTAAATTTGGTAAGGCTGGCAGAGTTCATGCGTTAAAGAGATTTTCTGAAAGAAACTTAATCTCTGCCCATAAAAAGCTTTACTTTAAGCTAAAGTAATAATTACAGTTGGTGGGCACCATTAATTGTGCCGGTGCAATCAAAGGTAATTGGCGCAGAGTTGATGACCTTATCTACCTCTAAATTACTGTGGGCAACTGCAACTACTGTTAAATCAAAAGCATCTGGGGCAAGTGCTGTACTTGTCTTACCTTCAAACTCTTTAACAAGCTCATCATGAAAAGAAACTAAAGCACCCTTCTTTTCAAGCTCCTGCCATAAAACAATGGCTGGGCTTTGACGCATATCAGTTACATCAGGCTTATAGGAGATTCCTACAATACAAATCTTTTTACCGGATATATCTCCACCAAATAGGCCCGCTAATCTTTTTAAAACATATAGCGGCATCTGTTGATTGACTAAATTGGCTTGTCTAATGAATTGTGCTGATGCTCCAACACTTTCAGCTTTTTGGGCTAGATAAATAGGATCAATTGGTATGCAGTGTCCACCAACGCCAAGGCTTGGATTAAATTTCATAAAGCCAAAGGGTTTAGTGGCAGCAGCCTTTATCACCTCATTGGCAGATATGCCCAGCTTTTCTGTTATCTGAGCTAGCTCATTTACCAAGGCAATATTTACCTGTCTAAAGGTATTTTCAAATAACTTTGCACTCTCTGCTACCTCGGGAGATGAAACAAGCATTACCTCATCACAAATTGATTTATAAAACTCATATGCTGCCTTACTTGATTGATCATCAATTCCAGCAATAACTCTAGGTGTGTTTTTAATACTCCATATTGTATTTGCTGGATCTATTCGCTCAGGGGCTGCTGCATATAAGAACTTTGTTTTATTACTTTTTTCTATCTCAGTAATTACTATTTCACGTAATGTGCCTGGGTATGAGGTGGATTCATTTATTACCAGTGCACCCTTTGAGGCAGATCTGGCAATAAGTTGTGAGGCATTTACCAAGAAAGATAAATCTGGCAGATTTTTTTCATCTAGCGGGGTAGGAACTGCGATGATGTAAGCATCTTGATCTTTGATATCTGCTTCATTATTTGTTGGTAGGTAATTCTTTAGATCACTTTTTGCCTTAATCTCAGTGATAAGTTTTGAATTTGTATCAAAACCAATTACAAAATGTCCTGCCTTTATAGCAGCAACAGATAAGGCGTAGCCAACATAGCCTTGGCCGATAATTGCAATCTTCACCTGGGTAGATTACCCAAGTAGTTTAGCCCCTTGCCAACTATCCAAGATGATTTGGTTCAAATTAGCCTTAGGAATCCAACCAAGCTCTTTTCTTGCCTTATCGATATCAGCAAGTAGTACTGCTGGATCTCCAGATCTGGCTGGGGTAATAACCTGATTTAACTTATCCCCAACCACATTTTCTATTTCATTAACAACTTCTAAAACTGAGTAGCCATTGCCAGAGCCTAAATTAAATACTTGATTCTTACCCGCCTCTAATGCATATAGGGCTAACAGGTGAGCGTGGGCAAGATCTACCACATGCAAGTAATCCCTAACGCAGCTGCCATCCTTTGTTGGCCAACTATCTCCATAGATTTCTACCTGTGACCTCTCTTTATTCTTAATGTAGTTCTTCATAATCTTTGGAATTAGATGAGTTTCATTTTTATGATTCTCTATATGTAATTGACCAGCACTACTTTGATAACTACCTGCAACATTAAAGTATCTAAAGGTAATGCCAGCAAAACCGTTACTACAAAATGTTGAAATCAATCTCTCGGCCTCAATTTTGCTTCTTCCGTATGGATTAAATGGGTTTATTTCAGTACTTTCTAGAATTGGCTGGATCTTAGAATCCCCATAAACAGCAGCTGTTGATGAAAATACAATATTTGAAACACCTGTCTCTTTCATTGCCTCTAGTAAAAATCTAGTTCCTTCGGTATTTACCTGGCCATATAGGTCAGGCTTTGATACTGATTCTTCAACCAATGATTTAGCTGCGCAATGTATTACTGTGTTAATACCCACTAATGCTGCAACAAGTGCTGACTTATCTAAGATACTTGCTTTAACAAGGCTAGCTCTGGAATCTATGGTCTTACTATGCCCAGTGGATAGATCATCTAATACAACCACTTCATACCCATGATCTAGTAGGTATGCAGTAAGTACAGAGCCAATAAAGCCAGCACCACCGGTAATTAAAAATTTTTGCTTCATTCAATTACCCACTGCTAAAAACACGCCAATTAAGGCGAAAGTTAAAGCAGATGCTGTAATAAATGTTAGCACTTTGCCTTCGCTTAAACCTTTATTTAAAAGTAGGTGAGATAGGTGATCTCTTCCCCCTTCAAATGGTGATTTACCTTTGACCACCCTACTTATTACCACCTGTGTTATATCAATTACTGGAATAGCAAAGATAAGCAAGGGGACTAATACTCTGATTATTTCAGCATCAGAATTAACATCTACTCTAATTGAGATGGCAGCAAGTAAAAATCCTAAATACAGTGCTCCAGCATCACCAAGATAGATTGATGCAGGGCGACTATTCCAAAACAAAAATCCAATACAGGCAGCAACTACTGCCATACAAAGTGCAGCCACTAGATACTGGCCATTGAGATAACTTAAGATAAAAAGTGAAAGTGAGATAACTATGGATAAACTTGTTGCTAGTCCATCCATATTATCCATAAAGTTAAGAGCATTTATTATTGTTACTACCCAAAGTGATGTTAAAAACCCATTAATCCAAGGGTTATCAAATAACTGAACTCCACCATCTGATAGGTAAAGTATTAATGAAGTAATTACTCCAACCCCACTTTGGGCAATAAATCTAGGCCAAGGCGGTAATTGATAGAGATCATCTAAGAGGCCGATAATGGCAATTGCTAATGAGGGAAAAAATAACCCTAGAAAAAATTGGTTTTTAACATCAATTGGTATTGATGTAAATACAACAAGTAATGAGCCAATAGTTATTGGGGCTGCAACAGCTAGTCCACCAAGGTATGCAACGGGTGATGCTTGCAGCTTTCTACCCCCTGGATAATCTAATAATTTAAGCGATCTTGCAATTTGTCTAAAGACAGGAGTAATACCAAAAGCTGCTATAGCAACAATAAGTAGTATAAAAAAATACTGAAGTAGGTTAAGCGTCATTCGCTTTTTAGATACTCTGCAATCTCAATTATAACCTCATCTAAACTCTGCTTTGGCTGCCAACCTACTACCTTTTTTATCCTTGAAATATCAGGGACTCGTCTTTGTGGCTCCTCAAAATCATAACCAAATACTTCAGAGTGCTTCTTATAGGTAATCTCAGATGTTGAGTTAGTTAACTTGATAACCTTTTGAGCAAGCTCAGTAATAGTTATTTCATTGGTAGAACCAATATTAAAAGCTTGGCCGATACTTTCCTTTGATTCCATCAGTAATACCAAAGCATCAACCACATCTGTTACGGAACAAAATGTTCTGCTTTGCTTGCCATCACCATAAACAGTAAGTGGCTGATTATTTAATGCTGCCTTTACAAATCTAGGCAGCACCATTCCATAACTACCGGATTGGTATGGTCCTACCGTATTAAAAAACCTAGCAATACTCACTGGAAATGATTTATGCTTATAAAGTTCAAAAGCGTGTAACTCATCCATTGCCTTAGCCTCTGAGTAACTCCATCTAGCAATCTCAGGAGAGCCTAGAACTCTATCTGAATCTTCCCTAAGGGGCATATTTGGATTCTTGCCATAAATTTCAGAGCTTGATGCAAGAAGGCTTCTTACGCTTAAATCCGCTGCAGCTCTTAGTACTATTTCACTTCCAATTAAGTTCACTTCAAGTGATTTAATTGGATTATTATTTATTCTTTCTACCCCAAGATATGCTGCCAAGTGATAACAATTAGTTACTTTACTCATTAATTTTAAAACTAATTCTTGATCTAAAATTGATCCCTGCACAATCTCAAGATTACTAGAACCTTTACTAAGAGTTAGATTTTCTTTATTAGATCCACTCAAATCATCTAATACAAGCACTTGCTCATTAGTGGCTAATAGGCGAACCACAAGGTGAGAACCAATGAAACCAGCACCACCTGTAATCAAGGTTTTCATGAAATTATTCTATTTGTATACTTTAACAATTCAATAGTTTCAACACCACTCAAGAAAAAAGGGTGGCTCCCTCGATTAGAGGGAGCCACCCTTTTCAGTTTTAGAAGTTACTTATCGACGAAGTATTAACTTCTGAAGTGCTTGGATCTGTTTGTTGATTGACGCAATTAGCGAAACAATCGACTTCAGAACGTCAGCATTTGTTACCTCTGTAGTTGCGGACTTAATAGTGTACTGAATAGTTTCTGCTTTACTATCAGTAGTAGCAGTCGACAACGTCATAGAGCCAACATAGCTACCAGTAGTTGTATCAACTCTTAGTTGATATGTTTTGGCGCCAGCAGCACTATTAAATAGATCACCGGAGGTAGGTGCAGTAATAAAGGTCATTCCACCAAATGACTGCGCCACAGTACCAATTGCCTCTAGAGAGTGCATTAGTAATCCGTCTGGATCCTTACCTGTAACTGTCAGAGTAGCAATTTCGCCCGGGGCATATGTTGCCTTATCCAGGGACATTGTCCATGTATCAAGTGTTGTACCACCACAATAGACTGTAAATGGTGCAGATGTTACATATGTGATACCACTTTGAAGAGCTCTTACAGTGATTTGTGCAGATCCGCCCTTCGAAGTACATGTGTATTTAGCAACACTTGAGTTACCAATTGTAGTGCTTGTTACTGCTGGTGTAACACCATACTTGGCACCAGTCGATGCGTCAGTTGCTGTGCCGGTCGACGCTGAGTTAGCTGAAGCATCTGAAACTACAGTTAGTGAAGCAGCATTTTTTGCCTCGGTATTATCGTTAGTGATTGACTGACTTGGCAAAAGGTTGCCTAGTGCATCCTTAACAGTTACGCGGTAGTAACCTGAACCACTTACTTCACCAACAGTGATGTCGGATACGGTAACTGATGCGGCAACACCTTGCAGTATATAGGCTTTTGAACCAACATTGATTCCGTTCCAGCTAAGTGAAACGTTACATTTCGCTGCAGTACCAGCAACAGCTGCCTTGACTGCAATTGTTACGTCAGCTCCAGTGCTAGTTAAAACAGCTGTTTGAGAAGCTGGTGAAGTACCTGCTCCTGCGGTAGTTGTTGAATCTTCAAGGTCTACCCAGCAATCTGCACTATCTGAGGTGGCAACCATTGGTTTCGAATCAAGGTTATCTCCATAAGAATTGTTTAAATGAGCACGTGCATAACCAGTGCCATTGACCGCAATGATATTTTGATCAGCTGAATCAACGCCGCTAAAAGCAGTTACCCAAGCTGTACCCTCAGAAGCGTCGGTATCAGTTTCATAAATATCAGTAATTGTAAAATTACTTTTAGCTGCTGAATATGTACTTGATGCACATGAAGCTACTGAGTTAATTGTAAATGAGTCCACTAATGCAGAAGTAGAAGTTGCAGACAAGTTTACGGTCACTGTACCTGCGCCAGTTAACAGTAACGTTATTGTTTCACCTGAAGTACCATCAGTATCAAAAACGTTCGTAGCTGTTATTGTTGCTGATCCAGAAGAGACCGCAGTTCCACCAGTAAATATAGCTGGACCACTTATGGCCACATTTATATCATCAGCTGTTGTGTGAGCCATTGTGACAGTTGAACCAACTACAAATGTTCCACCTTGGCCACCAGTTGAGATGCTGCATGCACCTGAGTTTGTTGTACCTGAAGTAGCGCTGATATCTAAATCATCCGCTATTGCATCAGCTGCATAAGCAGGAGATACAGATAGAATACCTGCACCAAGAGCTGTTACAGCAACAAGCGCAATTCGCTTGAAGTTTGTCTTATTAGACATTTTTTTCCTTTCGTTAGTCGAGTTAGGGAATTTCCCTATCCCGGCTCGAAGATCTTTCGACCTTCTAATTCTGTTTCCTTATGGCACACACGTGTAATGCCGCAAGAAGACAGAAACCTATTTATTCAGTGGGTACTGGCCCACCATCTGTTTGATCTAATACGGCAAGCATTAGCGTCACTGTCTCAAGTTGGGCAACAGATAAAGCCATGTGATCTGCATACTCATCTACTGAGATGCTCTTAGCGTTATCTACAACTACACCCACTACAGCTTCACCTGCTGGCTCATTAGGTGTTAAGGCTACAGGAAGATCTTGATCATCTGAAAGTTGAGAGGCAGTTGTTGTAACGGTGGTATTTGATTCATTACCAGTTAGGGAGTTAAGACCTAGAAATGCTGTTAATACCAAGATAAAGGTTAGTGCGATCTTTGATGATTTACCGGCAAGCTCTGTTGCCTTTTTATAGGTAGTAGATAAAAGATCTAATGCAGTTAGGCCACGTGCTTCATCAATAATAAGCTCTGATAGAACCTTACGTAATGATGCACGAGCTCTAGATACAGTGTGACGAACAGCTGACTCTTTGATACCAAGCTCTTTAGCAATCTCAGCAGTTGATCTTCCTTCAACCTCCCACATAACTAGAGCAGCACGCTCTGCTGGGGATAGTAAGGAAAGTGCTTGACGAATGATTGCGGCATCTTCTGCAGCTGAGATCTCAACTGAATGATCTCCAGATACCTGCCAGGTTGCCTCAACCTCAGCGGTTGCATCATCTAATGCAACAAGATTTGGCCTACGATTTTCTGCTCTAAATAGATCAATACATAGGTTTTCAATAGTGCGGTGCAGGTAGGAAAGAGCGTGATTATCACTTGATAACTCAGGGGCAGCTAGCATGAACTTAACTAGTGCCTCTTGGGTGATCTCTTCAGCTTTTACCTTATCTTTAACAATCCGATTGGCGTGGGCGATTAGCTCAGATCGGTTTTGTGTATAAAAGGATGAGAATTGGGCAACACTCCAGGAAGCAGGGTTTGACCCTTCAACTGCTTTGGACGCCTTGGCCTTAAATGCCATTTTTCTTTGCCCCTTGCTTAACCGGTTTTGTCTTGCTCAAGCCAGCCGTCGCTGCCTCTATTCACCTCTACGGATTAAGTGGGTATTTGTAGTGGGTAAGGTACAAATCGGACATTGTCCATGCTCAATGCATTAACTATACCAAAGTGGGCCCTGTCGGGATCGAACCGACGACCCACAGATTAAAAGTCTGTTGCTCTACCGACTGAGCTAAAGGCCCCAAGGGAAACTCGATGTACTGTTCCAGATTTAAGCCTTTTTGGACTTAAACTTAGCCCCAATCATATGGCATATTTTGAGAAGGTTTGTCACCGCGCTCAAATTGAATAATTTTAAGTGGTTCGAAGACATCCATCGGCTCATCTTATGGTCGTATATTTACGCAGACCTGGTTAATTTTACATACTTTTGTGTTACCTAATCTTCGCAGTTACCAAATAATAACCAAAGAGCCTGTTAGCCAATCGCTCACTAGAGCGGGAGATGATCCAGGGAATCGAGCCCGAAGCCGTCGCTACACGAGTTCTCAGACCTCCTATCAACCATTAACTCACTGCGTTCAGTATCGCTCAATCCGCTGACATCTTTGGATGTGGTCGTACATGATTGTCCGCCGACATCCCGCACAGTTGCACCCAGAATTGCATCCAAAGTCGGATTGGTAAGGTAATTGTTCACTTCAAAGAGTTTCTAAGCGATAACTTCTTGATGATAGAAAACTTGACAGCCATCCTCTTCACACTCACAAATAATGGCTAGACGATTAATTCGTTTTCTTTCGTGTAGTTGCTGCGATTACGAGGGTATGGATCGCTAGTTCCTTTCACCTACCCGAATTATGGTTTAAGACTGAGATCCTTGGTGGGTTAAACGGCTCAGAAGTTGAGTTTGTTGATCCATCAGCATTTGATGGTGCATAAGGAATCGTTGCGGTGCATTTATAGACACCCACAGGGTTAGTAGTACTGGACTAGTTTAGATAATCTGAAAATCGAAATCATTTAATTTGTAACCACTAATAATTTAGAATGAATTAATTCTGCCTCATTTCTTCCTGATAGATTTTAATTTCAATAGCAAGAGAATATCTCTGAGGACCTCAAAAAATGAACTAAGTTTCAAATGCGAACCTGGCACATCATGCCAGCTTAATAAGGCAAACTCCCTCATGAAAATAGAATGCGCCGGTATCTGAAGAAGCATTTCCGTATCAAAAAACCACCTACTACGAAAAGAGCTAAAATCAATTAATTGCAAGAAGTGTCTTCTATAAATTTTGCAAGGAGACTGAGGATCATAGACTTGCATTGAGAGAATAAAACAGATGTAAGTAGCAATGATTCTGCCAATCCACTTACGAGTAGAGCCCCTACTGATTGGCATTCCAGCTAGAAGAACACGTGCCCCTGATACTAAATCTAAGTCATCGTTCTCATCCAATATCGACTTGGCAATCTTCCAATCTTCAATAGAGACAGCACCATCCGCATCGCAAACGGCAGTGAAATCATAATCTGACCAGGTTTGACTCAATCCAATGGCCATAGCCCTTGCTTTGCCTACGTTTTCGGGTATTTGAATTACTACGCTATCTTCAAAGTTAGTCCTGAGCCAAGCAAGAGTATCGTCTATGCTGCCATCGTCAACAAATACTAAATCGCAAGAGAGTTCACGGCGAAGTGATTGTAAGTAGTCCCTGGAGAGACGTTTTGCTTCATTGAAGCAAGGAATTACAAGGCACAAACTATTTGACATAATACCTCAAATCGTACAATATGTTGAGGATCGGGTCTATAAATGAAAAAGTTAACTTGTTTACTAGATCAATCAAGTATAGTACGCATTTATTCTGATTGAATTCAACAACATTAATGGCTCTCAAGTATTGCCTACTGGTGATTGTTTCTTCTTTCCTTTCGAAAACGACTTCCGGCCTCAAAGTAGTGAAACATTCCCAAATCTTGTGATCATGAAATTGAGTCAATCTGATCGAGTTTTGTATGTTATCTGAGTTGGTTGAAGGAAAAATTCCAAGAACGTAATCAAAAATTATTGAACCAAAAATCTTTAACCATCTAGTTAACAAGGATTGTTTCAAATCATCTGAAGCCGCAAAAACACCTATTCGGAGAACCGAGAAGCCATATTCCAATGCCAGCTTCTCTAGCTGATGCTTATCTCTAGAGTACTGTGTTGGATTACTCGATCGTGATGAGTGCGAAGATATAAAAATCAAATGTGTCCGTGAAAGTCTTGCTGCTTGGTAAAGCTCAATCGTATTTGATATGTACTCCCTTCTTTTCTTCCGGGTTCGAGGATGACCAGGAAGTCCAGCATGGATAATGAGATCAAAACTTTGTAAATTATTTTGAAACAGCAAGTATTTTCCTGTTCCTGAGCAACGAATTAGTGGAACTACTGTAAAATTACTTTCTCTGAATTTTCTTGCTAAGTCAGTGCCAACAACTCCGCTCGCTCCTGTTAAAAGTATTCTCACAATAAACCTAAGAGTAACAATTCAATGTTTCCTCCACGATGCGATGAGCATTGACCATTGAGTTAAAGGTAGGTGGAGATGAACCTATTCGCGGGAAAACTGATGTATCAACTACATGAATATTTGAGAGGCCATTTGGTCTACCAACGTAATCCGAATAATTTTCACCGCAATTTGGTGCCTCAACTCGATGGGGAAAACTTGCACCCGAATGATAGCCAAGGCCGACTTGACTTAAATAACCAACAAATGGTGCCGAAATTAATCTAAACTTTCGAAGGTTCTTTCTTGCTATTTTCACAAGTTGAATTCGATTGCGATGAGAATTTATTGGAGAAAACTCAACTTCGGAATTATGATTGATTTTTGCTTCAATCACACCACCAAAATTTTCGTCGAAAAAGCACATGGCAAAACCAATCCTGCCAAAAATAAACTTTCTAAGAAATTGTGGCAACCCGCGAAGAACTTGTACTTGGCTTAGAATACGTTCCTCAAGATCCTCCGAGTATCCATAGATTTGCGCAAAAAAATCGTGAGCTTCAGGTTGACTCTTACCTGTTTCGAAAGTTGAGCTTGCAAAGGCACTCGATAGCGTTACCCCAGGTCTCGAGGGAGTAGTTTTTCGAAAAAAAGGAAGAATAAATGGAATGATAATCATGGGGGAATCCTTTATGACCACCCTTTCAGATATTCTTGAACGAATCATTAGAGCAGCGGTTTGATAGGCACCCAAAGCAATGAAAACCTTGTCAAAAATGTATACTTGATTTTGCCCATTGCGTTCTCCCTTTAGAATGACCTTGCCATCCATTTCCTCAAGCTCTTTTACCCATACCCCCCATTCATATTTAAGGTTCTTAGATTCCTTGATTTTTCCCCAGCCAACTCGCGAGTTCCAGACATGGTCATAAGGACAGCCTGTTAAGCAGGCACCACACCGAACACATCCAGATATTGGCGATTCAGAGAATCTCGAAATTGCAAGGTTGGAAATTTGGAAGCAATCAGTAGAAGCTAATTTATCCTTCCGTGCGTTAACATGGCGCAATATTCCCTCGTCATGCTTCGCATGTCGATCGTCAACCGTAAGATCGAATAAGTCGAGTTTATTTGCAAGGATACGTTGTTGCTCAAGCACTGATTTTCTGTCAACATTCCAGAAACTAGACTCTAGTTCAGTAAGAGGAAAAATCGTCGCACCCCATACATTCGACCATCCTCCAAGAGCAGCGCTTCCCATCACATTTCCTTGAAGATTACTTTTTGAATGAAACTCTTCAGGAATGGCCATACTTGTAGATGAAAAATTGTGGCGCTTTCCGGCGGAACCGGCCAAGGAAGAGTTCTCCATCATGCCAGTCAAAGCAAAATCTAAGACCGTGACTGAATTATTCAAGTCCTCAAGAGCTTTGTAGGCTGCAAATGCATTTGGTCCTGAGCCCAAGATTGCAATATCCATCCATTGCCTCCTAGTACGTAGTCTCATAATACATTTATCAACTATTCATTCGAAATATAGTCTATATGATAAGTATTGGGCAGAATGTAGAGAAACTAATTTGAATCTTTTGTCCGCATAATCGAAAGCAATTTATGCAATTCTTGCTTACCTGGGAGACTGGAGATTCAACTAGAAATCTCAAGTCTTCTAATGGATTAATCTAATCTTTTGGTCTCGATTCACAACCCTTTAAACTCATTAACGGTTTATACAATATTTGTTTCCGAGAAAAATCATATCCGCCAGCCCCTCGGGGCGTTCTCCAAGCGGCAACTTTTTCATACGAACTAATGTCCAATCCGAGGTTATTTAGAATCAGTTGATGGTTCAGAGATTTTGGCCCTCCGTCCTCAACTAATAACCAAGAGGAAAACAATTGGATACAACTCATTTGAGACAACCTTTCAATCGCATATCTATTTGATCCCTCGTAACCCCCAACAAGCCATGAGTCTCCGGCGGGTAAAGCCTGAGCGATAAACAGTGCAGTGGGCGACTGGCCCGTAAAGTCAATCACGGAGGTTCCTGATTTAAAGCCCCCTAATTTCATCGCCTGTAACATTTCACGGATTCGTTGTCCAACATCCTCAGTTACCTGAATTTTATTCATTTCTTTGGGGAAGGTTAGATGGAAATTATTATCACTTAATTGCGATATTTGTCGATACGGTCTATGAGTTATCGAGTCAATAGAACTAAGACTCAAAATTATCGTAAGCAATATCAATAAATAGCTTCGATGATCCAAAAAGAAATAGGGTTTAAACTTAAGTAAGAAAAACAAACCAAACAAATATACAAAATAAAAATTCATACTTGATTGAATCCAGACATTGTTATTTGTGCCCGCCGCACAAATAAGCGGAAGAATCAGTAGGGGCCAAATTGGTTTGATAGCTCCGATTAAACCTCTGAAATTTATTTTATCAATAGCAATGCTAGCAAATACAAAAGCTAAAATAATCAAAAAAGAATTACCTACTGAGGTAAAAAACCGATCTTGATTTTGGAATATTAAGATCAACAGTATTGTAGAAATCGACAGCAAAGCCATAAAACCAATTGTCAAATTTCTTAAATATTTATTTCCAAAAAAGGAAATTATTAAGATAGTCAAGCCACAAAAAAGTGCAACCCAAATAGAATATGGTGGAACGTCCAGAATAACTTGAGCTTTTGTGCTGTATGTTGCAGTTAGTTTTTGGGCAAATCGTATCCCTTCTTCAACAGAATAAAAAATCCCCAAAGTGTTCCCATAAATTAAATGAGAGAATAGAAGGAGCCACAAAAAAAGTAACGAAATAAAAGAGCAATACTCTTTGTAACCAATTCGGTGTGAAATTCTCATTAGAAGGAAAAATACAAATATGAGTATCAAGAGAGCAGGTGGCTTCGCTAAAAAAAGAAGCGCAAAGGCAAAGGAGGAAAATGTCAGCGTGGATATAGTTACACGGCTTTCTTCTTTATAGGCGAATCTAGACATGGCCATCATACAAATCATCATTGTTTGAAATGTCAATGAGTTATAACTAGGAGTTGGTAACCAAAAAACCGAAAAATGAGTTAATGAAACTATTCCTGAGGTGATAGAAAGTTTGAAAGAAAGATATGAAAATTGTTTTTGAACTAAACCTAAATATTTCAAAATGTAAGATGTGGTTATAGTGGCTATCCCAAATGTAATAAGAAAGTTAAAAAATCGAAAATGGGCCACATCGAAGTTAATTAATGAGAAAATAAAATGGTAAACGTACCCATAATGACTAATTACACTGGCTGATGAATTAGGGTATTTTGCATCCAGCAGGTACTTACCTTCATCTGAAAAATCTATCCCCTTCTGAGCCAGATTAAAAATTACGGCAAACACTGTGCAGAGGAGCAGCAATAAGATACCAATTTTGGTCCTACTAATGGTTACTCCTCGTTCTTCAATTAACACATACGCGAAATTCTACGAATACGCGATGGCATTTCTGTGATTAGCCGATAATATTAGGGCCCATCCAAGTGATTAATGAAAGCAAACCGCATGAATCCACCACTAGTAAATTGGCTTTCAGAAAAGGCGCTGTTGGGATCTGATGTTGTGGTGTGGAATTTTTCGCAAATTCGTGAATTTGCGCAGGTTGGTCAGAACACATCCGTGGGAAGTTTTGTATACATAGATGCTTATGTGCGGGTTGGTAAGAATTGTAAGATTCAGAATGGAGCCCTCATTTATCATCCTGCTGATATCGGCGATGGGGTTTTTATTGGCCCGGGTGTTATTTTCACTAATGATCACAATCCCAGGGCCGTAAATTACGGTGGAGAGTCCAAAGGTTCAAATGATTGGCAAAAGGTCGGTGTAAATGTTTTGGAGGGGGCCTCGATTGGCGCCGGTGCTATTTGTATTGCGCCTATAACAATTGGAAGGTGGTCTCTAATTGGTGCCGGCGCTGTGGTTACAAAAGACATTCCAGATTTCGCGCTTGTAGTAGGGAATCCAGCACATCAAATCGGATGGGTTGGACATGGTGGTGTGAGATTACTTCAGAAGTCAGATTCTATATTTGAGTGTCCAAAAACCTTTAAATTGTATGAAGTCAGGAATGGGTTAATGGCTGAGGTGTATATTAAGTGAAGATGATTCCACTCGCAAAACCTCAAATAAACAGGCAGGAACGCCAAGCGGCGATGCGAGTCCTTAGAAGCCTAAATCTTGCCCAGGGTCCAGAGGTGAAAAGTTTCGAATCTGAGTTTTCGAAATTTTTAGGAGATCGTGAATGTGTTGCAGTTAATTCAGGAACTTCCGCTCTACACATTTGCCTTATTGCATTGGGAATTGGTCCAGGAGATGAAGTTATTGTTCCTTCGTTTACATTTGCTGCAACAGCAAATGTCGTAGCTTTAGTAGGCGCAAAACCTATTTTTGTAGATATAGATCCGAAAACTTATTGTTTAAATCCAAACCTGATTCTGGAAGCGATTAATAAAAAAACGAAGGCGATCCTAGTCGTTCATTTGTATGGTCTCCCCGCAGATATGGGGAAAATCCAAGAAATAGCAAAACGCCACTCACTTTTAATTGTTGAAGATTCGGCTCAAGCTCATTTGGCGAATATTGATGGCAAACCGGTTGGAACCTTCGGAGATGCTGCGGCCTTTTCTTTCTACCCAACAAAAAATATGACTACGGGAGAGGGGGGCATGGCCGTACTGGCGACGTCTGAAGCGGCGCGAAAATCACGATTACTTCGTAATCAGGGAATGGAAAAGCGTTATCAAAATGAAATTCCTGGGTTTAATTTAAGGATGACTGACTTAGCCGCATCAATTGGTCGTGTTCAACTTAGAAGACTACATAAATTCACCGAAAAGCGTATTTTGAATGCGCAAATGCTTAGTAATGCTTTGAATTGCGAGTTTCTCCCTTATGTGCCTGAAAAATTCCAACATGTTTTTCATCAATACACGGTAAGAATTCCACGTGCGCGGAATCTATTTTCAGAAAAATTAACCCAATTGGGTATTGGAAATGATGTCTACTACCCAACGCAAGTTCACATGTTAGGAGCATTTAAAACAAAAATAAGGTTACCGGAAACAGAAAAAGCAACTAAAGAAGTAATTTCCCTCCCTGTACGCCCGAATCTGACTAAAAGAGAAATTCAAAAAATAATTCGCTGTTTCAATTCAATTGTAGAGGATATGGAGAAAAACTGATGTTAAGGGCTGGGGTTATCGGGTTAGGGCAAATGGGTAAGAATCACCTCAGAGTATTGAATGATCTTAGAGGAGTAAAGGTAGTAGGAGTAGTAGATCCATTAGAGAAAAATCTAGATTTTCAAATGTCAATTGAAAATCTTGTTTCTTTGAAACCAGACTATTGTGTCGTCTCAGTGCCAATTGTATTTCACCTTGAAGTTACAATGCGACTAATTGAGGCCGGGATTCATTTTTTAATTGAAAAACCCATGTCACAAAACTCCGAAAGTGCCAACCAAATAATTTCCGAGTCTGAAAGGCATGGGGTCTTGGGAGCGGTCGGTTACATAGAGAGGAACAATTCGGCAATGCTGAAAGCAAAAGAATTGTTACTACAAGGTTTCTTGGGAAACCTGATTCAAATTTCGACAAGAAGGCGTGGCCCAAATCCCAATAGAATTAAGGATGTGGGTGTTATTAAAGATTTGGCAACACACGATTTCGATGGAATAACATGGCTGACAGGACTGAATTATAAATCGGTTTATGCAAGCTCATATAGGTCAAATCTTTATGGAAACGAAGATCTAGTCTCTTGTGTAGGGACTCTCGAAAACGCCATAAATGTCACATCCAATGTTGACTGGATTACACCAAATAAAATACGAGAAATTTCAATTTTAGGACAAAATGGCGCTCTAAAAATAGATACCCTTAACTCTGACTTGATCCACTTTCAAGCGGCGGAAATTGAAAATTCTGACAGATTTACATCACATTTACGTGGTGGATTTCAGGGTAACATCACAAATCTTGCATTCCAAAAAAAAGAGGCGCTACAAGTCGAACATGAAAATTTTGTTGAGTACCTTGAGGGTAGGCCAGCATCAATTGCAACTCTACAGGAAGGTCTTCAAGTGATAAAAGTTGCAGAGGCGACGTTACTAAGTTGCGAGCTAAATGAACTGGTGTATTTGTGAGAGTCTGTGTGATTGGCCTAGGTAAAATTGGTCTCCCCTTAGCAGTTCAAATTGCATCAAAAAACTTCCAAGTTGTTGGATTGGAGATTAACTCGAATTTGATCGAACAAATTAATCTTGGGGTTTGTCCCTATCCAGAAGAATTAGAACTGGAAGAGAGACTTGCTAAAGTAATCCATAACCAACAATTAATTGCAACTAATGACATTGAGTTTGCTGTTAAGGATTCCGACGTAATCCTTTTTGCTATTCCACTACTAACAAATGCTTTAGATGAGCCAGATTTTGAAAACTATGATCACTTAATCGAATCAGTTGCTACTTCACTCTCTGCGAATACCCTTTTGCTTTTCGAAACAACATTGCCTATTGGAACCACTAGAAATAGGTTTATGAAACAAGTCATTTCAAAATCAAATCTAAATCCAGGAGAGAGTATTTTTGGAGCCTTCTCGCCAGAGCGAGTCACTACTGGTCGAGTGTTTTCAGATCTGAGAAAGTACCCTAAGGTAGTCGGAGGAATAGATTCGGAATCCTCCCGCATGGCAAAAGAATTTTATGAACAAATTCTTGAATTCGACTCCAGGCCAGAACTAGATAGACCCAATGGGGTTTGGGAAGTTGAGTCATGTGAAACAGCCGAGTTTGTAAAACTCGCGGAGACAACATTTAGAGATGTAAACATTGGGCTAGCAAATCAATTCGCAATTCATGCAAATCATCACGGTATTTCTTTCGAGGAAGTTAGATTATGCGCAAACTCGCAGCCTTATTCATTCTTACATGAGCCAGGCATTGCAGTTGGAGGTCACTGCATTCCAGTCTATCCACACTTTTATACCTACACAGATAAGGCAGCTTCTATTGTTTTGAGTGCACGAGAAGTAAATAGCAAAATGCCACTTTTCTTTATAAGGGAGATAGAAAAACGCGTTGGTAATCTAGAAGGGGTCAAAGTTCTAATAATGGGAATTTCGTACCGTGAAAATGTAAAAGAAACTGCGTACTCAGGCTCACTTACTTTACTTAGGATTTTGAAATCAAAAAATGCCTTGGTGTATGCCATGGATTCAAAATATGACTATGAAGAAATCAAGAAATTAGGATTTCATCCTGAAATCGATAAGTCACAAATTGATTTAATTATTGTTCAAACCAGTGATCTTGAATTTCTTGAGATTGACTTCAAAGAATTTACTAGGTTGAAATTATTGGTTGACGGAAGAAATTTTCTTAAAGATGTAGTTTTAGATTTAAAGATCGATTACTTTTCATTAGGATAGATAAGTGAATTCACTTGATGTCATAATTGCAACGCATAGAAATGATTCTTTTCTCAAAGAAGCTTTGAATTCAGTTAAAAACTCTGTTGGTGTTGTTGTTCGAGTAATTCTAATCGATGATAGAGAAACCGACATCTCTCCACTTCCTGAAGACCTCATAGATGTGGTAATAAAGACTAGCGGCAGAATAGGTTTTGAAGCATCAGTGAATCTTGCTCTTCCCCACATTCTCTCGGAGTTTGTTACTGTTTTAGGGAGCGACGATTTAGTAACTCCGGATAGATTCATTCGGCAAATCTCGCGCTTGGAAGAAACTGGAGGCAATTTATCAATTTGTAAGCTAAGAAAATTTGATGGTAGAGGATTCTATCCCTCGCTCACGGGTCAAGTAATGGGTAAGAAGTATTCCCCAAAGGTCTTGATGATTGCGCCCATAGGGTCTGACGGCTCGTGGTTAGCCCGCAAACAATGGTGGAAACAGAATGCATTTTTTAAAGCACATGATTCAGATTGGGCACTTGGATTACGAGTCATGATGTTTACTTCTATCGCCTATGTCCCTAAAGGCTTATATCTTTACAGGATGCATATGAATCAAATTACAAGGCGCAGCATTGAAGCAATTCGTTTGACCGAAACAGTGTTTCCAGATTGGGTGGAGCAAAACGAAAGAATGAAGTTACCTGCACTTTCAAAGCAAGAATTTTCTTGTTTGTTAAATCCAGCTAAGAGTAAAAATACAGGTCTTGAACTGGAGAATATTTCCAAATGGTTAAACTCTTATCTGAGAACCTTGACTTGTAAAGAGTTAATAATTCTTCAACAGGTCATTGGTAGAAAAGCAATTCACCTGCAATTACAAACGGTAAAGCCTATTTTTGGAGTCAAGATATTAATATTGCAAATTCTCGCACTCCCAGCTCTGGCACTCGATATTCTTCGGATAAACTTTAAGCATTTGAAAGGGGGTTATAGTGAACTTAGATCCAGGATTTGGATGGACTCATAGCGACTACGGCCATGCTATTAAAGAATTCCAAGTGAGCAATTACCACATCTCATCCTTCCAAGAATTCTTAGAAAATCCATCAGATAAGCATTTAATCGTGAGGCATGACATTGACTTTTCTTTATCAGCGGCAAGAAGTATGGCACTTAAAGACCATGAACTAGGTGTAACTAGTACATTCTTTTTTCGTGTGCATGCCAGCAATTATAACCTTTTCTCTTCAGAAGGCATTTCACTAGTCCAAGAAATTTTGTCAATGGGTCATGAAATAGGTTTACACTTAGAAAGCGGTGCTCATCACTTGCAGAGTCGCGGAATGTGGGATTCTCTAGATGCTCAATTTTGTGCATTTGAAAAAATGTTGGGGTTGAAAATTGCTGGATTCTCCGCTCACGAACCTGCTCGACTGGGTGGACTCGAAGTATCAGACCAAGCAAAGATTAGATGGAACTTGAAATATCATGCCTACGAAGATCGTTTCACTCGTGAAATGAAGTATTTGAGCGACTCATCTGGGAGATGGAGAGAAGGCCCAATCACTAATTTTGTAGACCAATTTGATCGTATTCAAGTTTTGATTCACCCAATCTGGTGGTACCAGCGAAGTCCAATGGAGAACTACTGATGCATCGAATCACATTGCAAGAAGTAAGTGAGGTAATTCCTAACCTTACGATTGCAAATCTTGCTAAGTCAGATTTTAATTTTCCAAGTTTTCCCTCAGCAGGCGATAGCGAGGGATTCCTTTTTCTTGAACATGGATATCTTGAAAAAACGCCTATTGACCCAAACCAACTGTGGGGAGCTTGTCTAGTTGAGGAAAAATCCTTGACTCTACTGAGTCAATTCCACAAAGAAAATAACACAATTATCGTTGTTGAAAATCCTAAACTATCTTTCGCAAGGATTTATGAGTATTTAGTGGATGGTTCAGAATTGAATGGCATTCATGGATTTGTTCATCCATCTTCCACCGTAGGTATAACTTCTTATGTGGCTACAGGTTCCTATGTCGGAGCAAACTGCAAAATCGGCGAAGGGGTTATAATCCAACAAAATGTTACAATTTCCCAAAATGTCGAAATTGGCAACAATGTCACAATTGGGCCGAGTTCAGTTATCGGAACAAAAGGATTTGGCTACGTGAAAGATGAAAATGGAAAAAACTTGTCGTTTCCCCAAGTAGGTGGAGTGGTCATTGAAGATGGAGTAGAAATAGGTTGCAATACTTCAATTGATGGTGGAGCACTATTGCCTACAATCGTTAGGCGTGGTACCAAGATTGATAATTTAGTTCATATTGCACATGGAGTTGAAATTGGAGAGGATTGTTTAGTCATTGCTGGTTCGATAATTTGTGGAAGCGTTAGAATTGGTAATAATTGTTGGATAGCACCAGGGGTTATAATTAGAGAGCAATTGACTGTTGGAGAAGACAGCTTCGTCGGACTTGGAGCGGTCGTAACTAAGAGCCTTCCCCCAAGATCTAGAGTAATAGGAAATCCAGCAAGGAACTTTCCATCCAAATGAAGATACTTTTGTTGTCTACGGATGAATTGACTGCACAGTTTGATAGACGAATTGTGGATCTGGCTGAGAGTATCGTCAATAATGGGGATCAGGTAGTGATTCAAACTATTGGGAGAACTCCAAAGTTATTCAATATTGAAGGTCACATGGTGGTTCAATTTCCTAGATATTATAAGAAAGCTTCTGCAGATAAAGCCAGAAGTGTATTTTTTAATAATACAACTTTTGAAAAAGAAATAAATCTTGCCGTTGAAGCACGATTAAAGAATTTCGCTCGGGGTATCTGGTTGAAACTTCCTACTCGAGTAAAACCGCATGTTAATAGCGTTTATTCCAAAGCGAAGAATCTTTCAAGCAGTTTAAACAACCTTGATTCTGGATGCTTGGCCAATTCCTTTTTTAGTGATGCTTATAGCCTCTTGGAAGCAAACCACCAAGAAGATTATGATTTGGTCGTTGGAACAGACATTGCAAGTGGAATTGCCGCCACATTGCTAACAGCAAGATCGAATAAAGCTTGGTGGTATGAAGCTCATGAGTTTGCAACAGAACAACAATGGATGAAAAGTAATCATGGCTTCACAGCTGAATTAATCGCCATAGAAAAGGAATTAGTTAAGAGAGCAAATGTTTTTTCAAGTGTAAGTGAAAATCTTGTGACATTTATGGTAGACACTTTTGGCCGAGACAAGAAATCTATAGTCTTACACAATTCAACGAGGTTAAAACAAAGCCAAATAAGTCTTCAAAATTCGCTTCCTAAACCGGTGCTAGATACTCTTAATTTACCTGATCATATAATTATGTTTCATGGTGTTTTGAGTGACTTAAGGGGACTTTCGAAGTTCGTAAAGGCTTTTGAAAGCGCCTCTATCTCAAATTGGAAATTTGTTCTGATTGGTTACAACCCCGGAGTAGAGCTTCTTAAAGAAATTAGAAAGGCAAAGAACAGTATTTTATTGAGCGCGGTAAACTCTGACCAAGTTAGTCAAATTGTTAGGATGAGTGATGTAGTTTTAATGCCGTACCCCGTTTTAGATATAAATACCAAATACGGTTTTCCAAACAAACTTGGGGATTGTATTGCTGAAAGAGTTCCGTTTCTCTACAATAAAGATCTTGAAGTAATTGATGATGTTGCAAGATCAACAAATACTGGTGTGTCGTTCTCATGGTCGGATTTAACTGATCCAAGCGAGCTTAAAAGCATGTTTAACGCATTCGAGAACCTTACACCTGATTGGGAAAAAGCCGAAAGACTATTTGGTTGGACAAATTACGAAGCCACTATTGTTGGATTACTATCTGATTTTAAGTAAGTGATTTGATTTCAGCAATAACCCACAAAAGTGATTGCTTCTCTCTTTCCTCGAGGGTAGAGACTAAGCTTTCAAGTCTTTTCCTTACTAAACCGTAAACCGGCTCACTTTCCACATTGAAGATGTATTCACATAATGAACTCGAAACCAAGTCCGTAGGAGCGCTAAATCCTAGCTTTTGTCTAGAAGCTATTTCCGGAAAACCTAATTCGGAGACTAATAAGCGGATAGGAGCTTTTCCGAGTATTGATTTTGTTTCGTGGCAGTAACTAAAGAATTGTGAAGGATGAAAATTCTGGGAAAGCTTAATTATTTCATCGTCCAAGAATGGTACACGTATCTCTAACCCAAACTGCATTGAGAGTGAGTCATCCACAGTCAACAAATTTTTTAGAAAATAATTTCTCTCAAAAGCCAGACACGCTTCAACGGCTGCCCATGGATCATTCCAATCTATTTCGTAACCACTCAACTCAGTCCTAACGATTTCAATCGCATCACTCACCGAAAAATTGATATTAATGTCAAAACAAGCAATTGCTTTTTCAAAATTTCCAACCTTACACCACCGTGAAGCAATCCATATAGCTGTCTCGGATAAACTCTTCGAGACAGGAACAACTTGTTCACTTTCAACGCGTAACGGGTATCTCCATGGATATCCTCCAAATAACTCGTCTGCACCGGCTCCAGAGAAAGCCACCTTAAAATTGGGAGCAATCTCTTTATGAAGAATGTAATTTATGCATGATTGTCCAATTCTGGGTTCTTGAAGAGCAAAGAGTGCCGAAGATAAGTTATTTGAAAATTTTTGTTTATCAATGTCAATCGGTCTCCAACTGACATTTAACTTAGATGCCAAATTGCTTGCTTCCAATGATTCACCTACATTGATGTCAGGAAACCGCACCGTTACGGTAGAGACGTCCGAAGCCAAATCAGCGGATAAGATTGTGATTAAACTTGAATCCAAACCAGAACTCAGATAAATAACACTTTTCATGTTTGTCGGGTACTGTCTTTTCAACGAAGCGACTAAAGCTGACTTGAGTTCTTCGGTTGTTGGTTTCTTGCTTGAAAGTCGTTCATAGTTGAAATATTTTTCGCTTGAATCAATCTGCCCAGATTCCAGATTTACGGAAAGTGAAGTAGCGGGAGGGACAGAGTGGATGCCACTATAAAAAGTGTCCTTAGAAACCGTGAAATTTAATGCGAAAACCTCGACAATTGATTGTTCTTCAACTTGTTTACTACCGTAAAATTCAAAAATTGGCCCTATTTCAGATGCAACAATTACAGAAACTTCTCCTTGAAAATAATATAAAGGTCTAGCGCCTACTTTATCCCGAAACAATATTGCACTCTTACTTACATTATCGATAAAAACGCCAGCAAAAACGCCATTAACTTCAGATAGAATTTTAGTCCCGAATTTTTCAATAAGCTCGATTAGCACTTGGCTATCATTTTCCGGATTAACTTTAAGGTCGTACTTTAAAATGAGTTCAGGACAATTATATATTTGCCCATTAAACACGAGCTGACTAGTTTTACGCAGAGAGTTTATGGGTTGATTATTGTCTGCTCCACCTGTGATACTCAAACGATTATGACCCAAGTAGTAACTATCTCTGGATGCAAAGCCAGAGTGATCCGGACCGCGATGTTTCATTTTCAAACTTGCGTTTCGGTAGGAGTCGATTTCTGAAGAATCAAATCCAGGTCCAAGTATTGCAAAGATGCTACACATAGAGACCTAACCTAGTGTGCCAAGGGAGAGAATCAAACTTTATTTTGTGATCTAAATTTTAGTGGCTTCGGCCGGGATCAATCCGGCGACCTGACGATTTTCTGTCGTGCGCTCGTACCAACTGAGTTACCAAGCCAAACAGGCTTCAACCTTGGCCTTATTGAAAGGTACGAAGCCAAAACCTTTTCGATCCGGACGGGACTTGAACGCGCGACCTTCGCTTTACGAGTTCGCAGACTGCTAACCTTCCACATTAGTGGTTTCGTTTAAATTGTATGAGTGAGAAATTATCGGTACCATAAACATATTTTATGTGTAGTGCTTTGCTAAATTTAATTGATTGCGTTTAAGTTAGAAATCTTAGCAAACTTTGACTCTATATGTTTAAGAATTTTTGAGAAAATCTAACAGTGCAATCCTAACATAAGCGGAAAGATAAGGTTCGATTGGGATATTATGAGAGTAAATCCAATTAGAGCCTAAAGTGATCGGCTTTTGCTAGCAACTCTTTCAGAGACAGAATTGATCAAACAGAATGGCAGAATTTCACTAAGACTTAAGCAAGTGTTTTTATGGCATCTTTTGTTTTAGTTTATAACTCAAATTTAAAAAACTATTAAATTCTGCCGACATTTTATAGTTACCATACTTTTAGCAGATTATGGAAACGTAATTATTTGACAACTATCTTTCTTTAATTATAATTTATGTATATTGCATATTTTGCGATCAGATCAAATAAATAACGAATGACTAGCTGCCTTAATTAAACGATCATTTATTACTAATCCGATCCCCTGATTATTAGGTGGCACAACAAATATTCTTTTAAGGCCCTTGATATCTCCAAATCTCAAAGATTCATAAAGTACTTGGGCATACTCGATATTATCTTTTGGTGAGGCCAGTCTTATCGCTCCTGCTGGAGTTGAAAGGTTTGATAAGGCTATATAACCATCTCCGGGTGAGGGTGTGCCTGTGAGAAATACTTTTGCATTTGGTGCGTAATGCTTCGCCAACAATCCAGGCGCTTTAGTGACTTTAGTTGTAACTAAACCTAGATTTAATTTAACTCCCAAAACCTCTTCAATCATATCTATCGACACAGAACCAGGTCTTAAAATCAAAGGTTGTAAATTAGTGCAATCAATAATGGTTGACTCAACACCTATGGTTGATGCTCCACCATCCATAATTTTATCCGTATTAGATAGATGCTTACCTAATTCCAATTCCACTGCAGTTGATGTCGTTGGGGATACCTTGCCAAATCTATTTGCACTAGGGGCTGCAACTCCAAGGCCGCCTTGTACTTCAAACTCTTTTAGTAATGCCAGCGCCAATGAGTGTGCTGGTACTCTAATACCAACACTATTTTGACTGCCGGTAATGAAATCTTTTGCAAGCTGTGTTCTTGGTAAGATTAACGTCATCGGACCTGGCCAAAAAGCTCTTGCAAGTTTTATTGCATACTCTGGTATTTCACTTGCCCATTTATCTAATAGCTCCATAGTTGATATGTGAACAATTAGTGGATGATCTTTTGGCCTGCCTTTGACTTCATAGATTCTGGCAACAGCTTTTTCATTTGTTGCATCTGCGCCAAGGCCATAAACAGTCTCAGTTGGGAATGCCACCAAATGCCCCTGTTTTAGGGCAAGAGCTGCATCTTTAATGATTGAGGCTGTGCAGTTGGAAATGATGGTCATAGGGATAATTGTCGCACTTAATAATCTATTGGTTTTTACGCCTATTCACTTACGTAGTTTTGCCCTACTTAATTGACCCGATACCCTTACCCCTCCACTGTCCCCATCGTCTAGTGGCCTAGGACGTCGCCCTTTCACGGCGTTAACACGGGTTCAAATCCCGTTGGGGACGCAAGGTGAGTTGGAAAGTAATTTTCAACTCTCTTTAAAAGCTGGCCCAGTAGCGCAGTTGGTTAGCGCGCCGCCCTGTCACGGCGGAGGTCGCGGGTTCAAGTCCCGTCTGGGTCGCGATTTATTTTTAATCTTTTTATGTTTTTATCTCTACTTTTTTTCAGAGGCAAAACCATCAAGAGTAGAAAATAAATTTGATTGGCTTGGTAGCTCAGTTGGTACGAGCGAACGACTGAAAATCGTTAGGTCGCCGGTTCGATCCCGGCCCAAGCCACTTACCTTAAGAATAATATCTTAATTAGGTTTATATTTAGATTGTCACTTTGGAGAATTTATGAAGGGTTATTTAATAAATGCAAAATGTAATATCTTTGATTAAAAGATATGGATCAATGTGGCGTTGGGCAATAGTTGGCACGCTTACTACTGTTATCGATTATCTGATCTTTATTGGTATGTACTCTGTTATTACCTCAGTACTGGTTGCAAACTTTTTGGCTGGATTATTCTCCATAACATTTAACTACCTTGCCCATTACTTTTGGTCATTTAAAAGTGAAGCTGACCATGGTAAATCTGGTAGTAAGTACTTGTTAAATCTTATTATCTTTTGGAGCTTAGGAACATTACTTCTAAAAGGCTTGATTACGGCTGGTATTGATCCAAAGATTGCAAAGTTGATTCCAATTCCTTTTATAGCACCTCTTAGTTTTTTATCTCTTAAGTTTTTTGTCTTTAAGAAAAAGGTTACTTAAAAAATAATCTTAAGATTAAGCAGAGCCAGCTTTTCTTCTATGCATCTTTGGCGCAGCCCCACCAGCTTGGCCGGCGCCAACTTTAGAACCACCTGTTGGTCCAGATGATTTGCCGGAGTTTTGTCCCTTTTGTTTTTTTGCGAGCGCAGCCAACATCTTCGCCTTTGGATCTTGGGCGGTATCGCCTTGAGTATTTTCGATCTTCTTATCCTCACTCATTATTAATTGCCACCTAATCTTTGATTACCATCTGAGTTTGCTGGAGCGATAGATTTTAATAAGGCTCTAACCTCAGACTCCTTATAGCGGCGGTGTCCACCTAAGGTTCTAATGGAGGTTAACTTGCCAGCCTTTGCCCACCTGGTAACTGTCTTTGGATCTACTCTAAACAAAGATGCTACCTCAGCTGGGGTTAGTAATTTTTCCTGGTTACTTGAGGTTAATGATGCAAAGTTTGATTGACTCATCTGTCCTAACCTCACTTAAAAAAATGTCTGATTTAAACCTTATGGGGTAAGTATCCCTTTAAATATATTTAAGGACAAGTATGGCTGTATTTAGGTGGCTGACTCCAGCGCTGAAACCCGGCGCCAACGTGAGACTAACCTTTCATACCCACGCCCTGCAAGTGCGCCATCACCGGATGCAAGCCCTGCAATAGATGAGGTGACATCTTCAATAGATGTGTCGGCATCTAAACCCACCTCGCCACTTTCAATTAATTGCTTATTTAAATAGGTTGCAAGACCGCCGTAATCTAACTCCACAATTGATTTTGGATCAAAGATCTCAAGCCAATCAAGTAGCTCTGCTACCTCACCTTCAACTGCGCCCTCACCAAAGGCGCCAAGGACAGCTTGGTGGGTAAAGGTGCAGCGGCTTTTTGCATTTGAGATTGCCGTACGGGAAATTGTGAAGTGACCATCCTCATTTACGCCCCGCAATCGCTCATCTGGTGAAAATAATGCAAACCAGCGGGGTGGGATATTCCAAGTTGAGGTGAGAATATGAGAGACCTTATCCTCAACAATATCAATGGTGCTATTAATTGAATCCTCAATTGTTTGTGGGATAAAAAACTTAATTACCGAAGGTGGCAATGTGTATTTAAAATCATCTAAAGCTGCCCAACATCTTGCAGCTGTTGACCACGGTGCAATATATCTTTTGCCCTCATGCTCTAATACATGAGCACCATCTGGTTTTAAATTTGGTGGCTCATTAGTAATACTTCTCTTTAATGATCTAACCTGTTCATCCCAGCCGGTAGGAGAAGTAATTGCAATTTGTGACCAACGTAATTGATCTGCTGCCGCAAATGAATCTATTGGCTCATAAACTCTAAGGGATGCCACATATGGGGTTGGACGCATTAGTAAACCGTACTACTAAATTGAAATCTTAAAATCTTTAGATGAAGAATTACTTGTAATCCTCATCCTTATATAAATCATCATCTTGGCTAGAGTTTTTATTTGGTAGCTCACCATGTAGCTCCTTGGCTAGGCGCTCTAAATCCATATCTTGATTTGAGTACTTAAGATCTCTGGCAACCTTGGTTTGCTTAGCTTTTGATCGGCCACGTCCCATAGCTGGGGGCCTCCTTCACAATGGTGGTTCTGTAAGTTCTGTTGATAGGGGGCAAGATTATCTAATTAACCCCTACTTGCGCCAAAATATTTCAATATCCGCCCTTTGTGCGGTGCTTACTTAAAGGTTTGTGAGAATACTTGGGAGAGATCACTTAATTGGCCTGAGGCTTGGATCTGACCTGATTTAAGCAGATCTACCCATAGGCCTGGGCTCTGGGCTAATTGGATTAAAACCTCAGCACTCATCTCAACCTGATTAGCAGGAGTACCTCTTCTGTGGTTTACCCCAGCCACACATTGGATGACACCGTATGGGGGAATACGTAATTCAACTGCATTACCTGGAGCAGATTTTTTGATTAAATCCAAAATCCTTTTTACCTCAGATGCAATATTTGGATCTTTCTTAAATAAATCTTTTTGCATAGGCAAATACAGTAAAGAGATTACTTAAGGTAATCGAGACTACTGAAGATTGTGATTAAAGGGAGAGTAAGTATTTTAAACTTACCTTCCTCGCTTACACAAAGTATTTTTCATTGCAGCTTCACCATCAGTGATAGTTTTAATAAGTTCATTTATATCTTTTTGCTCTTGTCCACCTAAAGCAGTTCCTAACTCAGTTAGAGTTTTGTAACCAAAGATGGTTGCTTGCATAAGCATCATCTCTTCAGCCTCTTTAGCTTGAACTAACAAATCTCCTGCTTGCTTACAGGTACTTAGCATCCAGGTTAATCTGGTTGGTGTTACATATGGATTTCGACCGCAAACATAATTCTTACTGCCAACCTTGGTCTTAAGCCCTGCCTTTTTGCAAGCAACGCCAGTTTTAACAGTTGCTGCATTTGAGGTGGTAATAAAGGAGGTAGTGGTCAATAACAGACCTAGGGTGGTAGCTAATACTGCACTCTTTAATTTTCTTGAGCTCTTAACCATTTTTTTCATCTCCTTATTAATCGCACTTGGCTAAACTTAAATCACTTTTAGTGATTGTTACATCTCCTACCTTACCCCAATTTAAGTAACTCTTAAAGTGGTACCCCTTCTTTAAACTGCTAATGTAAAGATTACGATCAAAACCTGCTGATCAACCCCCAAAACCCATAGTTTTTACTGTGAATGCCAGCCTGCACCGGTAGGTCAAAGGTGGTCAGATTAAATCAGTGTTTGTAGATCAACCTTTGTTACTTCACCCTTTGTAATCGCCTTTATCTCATCTGCGATTGCTCTTGATTGCTCAATGGCGCTGCCAGCAAACTCTGCTGGATCTTTTATTAACTCCTGTAATTGATTTGCAGAAAGTGGAAAACTCTTATCAGCACCTAATGCTTCAAAGAAGTTACTGGCAGTATTTGTAGTTGCATACTTTTTAATTACCTCATGTGCTGCCTCGCGTCCCATACCTGCCTTAACACAGGAGATTAATATTTGGGTGGTAGCTAAAAATGGTAATTGTTCTTGTAACTCTTTATTTATATTATCTTCAAAGATACCAAACTCAGTCAGGATGGTCATAAAGGTGTGAAGCAGACCATCTGCAACATAAAAAGCATCTGGAATAACTACTCTTCTAACGACAGAACAAGATACATCGCCTTCATTCCATTGATCTCCAGCTAAATCTGCCGCCATTGTGGTGTAACCACGAAGTAAAACCATCATGCCATTAATTCGCTCTGATGATCTGGAGTTCATCTTATGTGGCATAGCAGAGGAGCCAACCTGGCCAGCTTTAAATCCTTCACTAGCTAAATTAGATCCTGCCATAAGTCTGATTGTTGTGGCCATTGATGAAGGCGCTGCTGCAATCTGTAATAACTTACTTACAACCTCAAAATCAATTGATCTTGGATAGATCTGACCCACACTAGTTAGAGTATTTTCAAAACCAAACTCTTTTTCAATTGCACCCTCTAATTTTTCTAACTCTTTAACACTACCTAAGGTTGAAATACCATCCTGGCCACTACCAACTGGACCTTTAAGGCCACGTAGGGGCAATCTATTAATTAACTCTTCCAGCGCAGCTAATGCAAACAGTAATTCTTGCGCGCAGCTAGCAAATCTTTTACCTACTGTAGTTACCTGGGCTGCAACATTGTGACTACGTCCTGTTATATAACTCTTCTCATACTTAGTAATATTTTTTTCTAGTAAAAATAATGTTTCAAGGCTTCTTCTTCTAATTAGATTTAAACCATCTCTAATCATAATTAACTCGATATTTTCAGTTAAGTCCCGACTAGTCATACCAATATGGATCTTTTCACAACCTGCTAACTCATTAAACTCTTCAATTCTTGCCTTCACATCATGGCGAGTGCGCTTTTCTCTGGCCTCAATTGCCGCTAAATCAACCTTGGTAATTACCTTCTCATATGCTGTGATATCACCATCGGTAATTGGTAGCCCGGCTTTTTTCTGTAGTTTTAGGATAGTAATCCAAAACTTACGTTCTGCAATTATCTTATTTATTGGATCAAAGATTGCCACCATCTCTTTTGTGGCATACCTAGTTGCTAATACATTTGGGGTAATACTCATTTGATTAGATCCTTAACCACAATAGTTTCATCTCTTCCTGGCCCCACACCAATTGCACTAATTGGAGCCCCTGATACCTTCTCTAAAAACTTCACATACTCCTGCGCATTTTTAGGCAGATCTGCAACGGATTTAGCTTTAGAGATATTTTCTTTCCAACCTGGTAAGTACTCATAAATTGGTTTTGCATGGTGAAAATCAGTTTGAGATGCTGGTAGCTCTTCCACCCGAACACCATCAACCTCATACGCCACACATACTGGAATCTTTTCCCACCCAGTTAAGACATCTAACTTTGTTAAAAAGAAATCAGTTAAGCCATTTACTCGCACTGCATATCTGGCAATTGGGGCATCAAACCAACCACATCTTCTATTGCGCCCCGTTGTAACACCAACCTCACCACCAATTTTTCGAAGTGCATCGCCATCTTCATCAAATAACTCAGTTGGAAATGGACCGCTACCAACACGGGTGGTGTATGCCTTAAGGATGCCAATTACTCGGGTGATCTTTGTTGGCCCAATTCCAGAGCCAGTGGATGCGCCCCCTGCAGTTGGATTGGATGAGGTAACAAATGGATATGTGCCATGATCAACATCTAATAATGTTCCTTGGCTTCCCTCAAGTAAAACATTTTTACCAGCCTTTAGCGCTTGATCTAGTAACAACGCAGTATCCACCACATATGGTTTTAATATTTGGGCATAGCCTAAATACTCATCAAATACCTCATCAACGGTAATTCCCTTGCGGTTAAATACCTTAATTAATATCTGATTTTTATCATGCAGAGCTGCTTCAATTTTTTGTCTTAAGATCGATGGATCAAATAGATCTTGCACTCTAATACCAATGCGATTTATCTTGTCGGCATAAGCAGGTCCAATACCACGGCCAGTTGTGCCAATCTTTGACTTACCTAAAAATCTCTCCGATACCTTATCGATGGTGCGATGGTATGGGGTTATTAAGTGGGCATTAGTAGAGATCTTAAGTTTTGAAGTATCAATACCCCGTTCATTTAAACCTTTAATCTCAGTTAACAAGACTGCAGGATCAATTACTACACCATTACCTATCACTGGAATTACATTTGGCGATAAAATTCCTGAAGGCAATAAGTGAAGTGCGTACTTTTGATCTCCAATTACAACGGTGTGTCCTGCGTTATTGCCACCTTGATACCTAACAACATAATCAACCCGATCACCTAAAAGATCTGTTGCCTTACCTTTACCTTCATCGCCCCATTGGGCACCTAATAAGACTATTGCTGGCATGAGAAATTCCTGCCATTAATTAATTTGAATTTAAGAGAATTTGTGTAGGTGCTACTGATCATCTGCGTAACACTTGCAGAGTCATTCATCTCTTACCATCTCCCATTACTAAGCTTATTAACCAGCAGCAATGCTAGGTAATTTTTTAGTTTCTTGCGGGATTACGGCTAATTCCACCACATTTTGGGCGGTTTGAAAAATTACACCGCCCAATATGCTCAAAATATTGATCAGATTACACCCCAAGCAGGGTTAACGCCTTTTTAAAGAGGGTAGCTAGGGCAGTAGTTAAGAGGCCAGAAGATAAGAGCCGTTCTAATATGGTAATTAATGTAATTAAGGTTGTAGTTAGCATTTTTTTTTAAATCCCTTCCTAATAGATCTTCATTGGTATCGATTTTTTTCATATCTAGTACTTGAGTTAATTAAGTAGGCGGCTTTGGCCAGTACGGTAGTAGATGTTAAATCTAAAAAAATTTGGTATTGCCCTAGTGTGGATTATCTATATTGAGATAACATTTGCTAACTATGAGTGATGATATTGGCAATGAATCTTTAGAAAATCTCTCCTATGAGGATCGCACCTTTGCACCCTCTGCATCCTTTGCCCAAAATGCCAATGTTAAAAAAGATATTTATGCACTAGCAGAAAGTGATCGTTTAGCATTTTGGGAGAGCCAAGCTAATCGACTTAGCTGGGATAAAAAATGGAGCCAGGTTGTTGATTGGCAATTACCCTTTGCTAAATGGTTTATTGGTGGCAAATTAAATGCTTCATATAATTGTTTAGATCGACATGTAGCTGCCGGTATTGGTGATCGCATTGCCTTTTACTTTGAAGGTGAACCAGGTGATACCCGCCAAATAACATATGCGCAATTACTAAGGCAAGTATGCAAAACAGCTAATGCTTTGAAATCACTTGGTGTTAAGCAAGGTGATCGGATTGCAATTTATATGCCAATGATTCCAGAGGCAGCAATTGCAATGCTGGCAATTGCAAGACTGGGTGCGATGCACTCAGTTGTATTTGGTGGCTTTTCCGCAGATGCCTTGTTATCTCGAATTCAAGATGCTGATGCCACATTAGTTATTACTGCAGATGGTGGTTATCGAAAAGGTGCCGCCTTTGGCTTAAAGGGCGCAGTAGATGAGGCGTTAAAGGGTAAAACAAATGTTAAAAATGTTTTAGTAGTTAAGCGAACTGGGCAAGAGGTTAATTGGTCGGATAAAGATATTTGGTGGCATGAGATTGTTGATAAACAAGCAGATACGCACACACCAGAGTTTTTTGACTCTGAAAATGGTTTATTTATTCTCTATACATCTGGCACTACTGCAAAGCCAAAGGGTATTTATCACACCACTGGTGGTTACTTAACTCAGGCAGCTTTTACCCACCATGCCGTCTTTGATTTAAAACCAGAAACTGATGTCTACTGGTGCACAGCAGATGTTGGTTGGATTACCGGTCACTCATATGTGGTTTATGGGCCATTAATAAATGGTGCCACCCAGGTTATGTATGAAGGAACACCAGATACCCCAACTAAGGGAAGATTATTTGAGTTAATTGAAAAATATAAGGTAAGTATTTTATATACCGCACCCACATTAATTAGAACCTGGATGAAGTGGGGGGATGAGTATCCAAATAAATCTAACCTTTCATCTTTGCGCCTATTAGGTTCAGTTGGTGAGCCAATAAATCCAGAGGCGTGGATGTGGTATCGCGAGGTCATTGGTAAAAATAATTGTCCAATTGTGGACACCTGGTGGCAGACAGAAACTGGTGCAATCATGATCTCGCCATTGCCTGGAGTAACTGCAACCAAACCAGGTAGTGCAATGCGAGCTCTTCCTGGCATTAGTTCTGCTGTATTTGATGAAAGTGGTAACGCAGTTGGTAATGGACATGGTGGGTATTTAGTAATTGATAAACCATGGCCATCGATGATGCGTGGAATTTGGAATGAACCAAAGAGGTATCAAGAGACTTACTGGTCTAGATATGAAGGTGTTTACTTTGTTGGCGATGGCGCTAAGTTAGATAAAGATGGTGCGATCTGGTTACTTGGTCGAGTAGATGATGTTATGAATGTTTCAGGACACCGGATTTCAACTACTGAGGTTGAATCAGCATTAGTTTCCCATGAAGCAGTAGCAGAGGCAGCAGTTGTTGGTGCTAAAGATGATATGACTGGGCAGGGAATTGTGGCATTTGTAATTTTAAGAGGTGGCATTGAAGCTGCTAAAGGAGATGAGTTAGTAAAACAATTAAGAGATCATGTGGCAAAGCAGATTGGTGCGATTGCAAAACCTAGACAGATTATGGTGGTGGCCGAGCTACCAAAGACTAGAAGTGGCAAGATCATGCGTAGATTATTAAAGGATGTGGCAGAAAATAGGGCAGTTGGTGATTCAACTACCTTGGCGGATCCAAATGTAATGAAATTAATCTCAGAGGGATTGCAGACTGGTAAATCTGAGGATTAATTAAAGATTTATTATCCGCTTAGCTTCAATCTTAATATCGGTAATTACTCTAGGTAGATACTTATCCGCTGCTGAGTAAAACTTTGAATCTTTAATATAATCATTGACTAGCTGCCAAGAGGTAGCAAGTAATACTGTTGCGATTATGTAGAAAATAATGGCAGTTTTAGCAGCTGATAATAATGATCCTAATAATGAATCTATAGATTTAAATGGTGCAAATAAAAGCCCCTTATGAATTAGTAAGCCAAACTTTCCTAGGATAAATTGACCAGCAACTGCAGAGAGTAAAATCATTACTACAGATATCAACACCTTTATTACAATTGAATCTAAACTACTTAGATAATTTGCAGCGATAAATACACCAATAACACCACCTGCGATATAACCAATAGTTTTAAATAAACTTTGCAGAAAACCTAATTTATAACCGGAAATAGCGGCAATAAGTACTGATATCAATACCACCGAATCAAATATTAGATCTAGATTATTTTTTAACTCATTCACAATTTAACCCCGAAGGCTTTTTCAACCTGGGTAAATAACTCATCTTTGTTTAAGTAAGCTCCTATTTTTTTACCCACTACCTCACCACGTTCATCAATAAACCAGGTAACTGGAACTCCTAATCCAAATAGGCCCTTTGATCTGCCATCACTATCTACTAAGTGCGGCCAACGCATTCCATAGGCCTTAATAAATCTAGGCGCGGCATCCTTTGAACTCTCCTCCACATCTACGCCTAGTAATTTAATCGCACCACTTTTAAAGATAGGGCTGGCATATAGATCTATGAAGTAAGGCATCTCCTCTTTGCATCCTTCACACCAAGATCCCCAAACATTAACAACAATTGGGCCTTTAATATTATAAAAATTAATCTGAGTTGAATTATCTAAGCAATCTAAACTTAACTCTTTGTTAGAGATTATAGATGTGTCGATCTGATCACAATTAGGAACAAATCCTTGATTAAACATTTTATTTGAGTTAGCGCTACATGAGGTTAGTAATAGTGAAAAAATTGTTAATAACGCAAATCTTTTCATCTAAAAGCCTCCTCACCCTTTACTAATTTTCTTGCCTTAACTTTATCTACCTCACCAATTCCATAGGCAGGACATAACTTAGCTAAGACACATGCACCACATGCTGGCTTTCTTGAGTGACACACTCTTCTGCCATGCCAGATTAAGCGCTGAGATAAATTTGTCCACTCTTTTTCTGGAATTAACTTACCAACCTCAAACTCCACCTTTACTGGATCTTTTTTATCACTCCAACCAAATCTTCTACTTAACCTACCAAAATGGGTATCAACAGTTATGCCTGGAATATTAAAGCCATGACCTAAAACTACATTTGCCGTCTTTCTGCCCACACCAGGTAGTGTTACTAAATCCTCAATATTGCTGGGAACTTTGCCATTAAAATCGGTAAGAATCTTATGGCTTAATAATTTGATATTTTTTGCCTTCGCTCGATAAAAACCAGTTGACTTAACTAATCTTTGTAGATCTTTTAGATCTGCTGCTGCCATTTTTTTAATTGAGTTATATTTTTTAAATAATGCTGGGGTTGTTTGATTAACCCGTTTATCGGTGCACTGAGCAGATAAAACAGTTGCAACTAGTAGTTGATATGGGTTTTTGTAATCTAACTCGCACCGAACATTTGGATAGTTTTTACTTAGTATTCGATAGATCGATTTAGCTCTGACCTTTTTATCAGCAATACTCTCAGGCATGGCTCTAGATTACGCTCAATAGCATCTAACTGCTTACTAGATGTATCCTGCACCCTATGGCTGCAAAAAATGAAGATGATGTGGTTCGCAAGGCCCCACTATTTACCGCAATAGATGATGCCTCTGCTGCCACTCTTCGCGCCTCAATGACTGGGGTGAAATTATCTCGTGGCCAAATATTGTTTAAAGAGGGCGATGCTGGCGATCGATTATTTGTAGTAGTTGATGGAAAATTAAAATTAGGTACTACCTCAAATGATGGCCGAGAGAATTTACTTTCTATTTTAGGACCTGGCGATATGTTTGGTGAGTTATCCCTATTTGATCCAGGACCAAGGACTGCAACTGCAACTGCCGTAGTTGATTCAAAATTACTTGCCCTAGCTAATGATCAAGTAATTGGCTGGGTTAAGGATCATCCACAAGTTTCCCTACAATTGCTAGGCAGACTTGCCCAAAGATTACGTAAGGCAAATGATGTGCTTAGTGATTTAGTTTTTGCCGATGTGCCAGGAAGAGTTGCTAAGGCAATTATTGAGTTAGGTGAGAGATTTGGTACTAAAAAAGATGATGGCCTGCATGTAAACCATGAATTAACCCAAGAGGAGCTAGCCCAATTAGTTGGTGCCTCCCGTGAGACGGTTAATAAAGCACTTGCTGATTTTGCCTCCCGTGGTTGGGTAAAGTTAGAGCCACGTGCGGTAATTGTTTTAGATTATGAAAGATTAGTTAAGCGGGGCCGCTAACTTTTATCTGTGCAGTTTTTAAGAAAAAGATTTAGCTGCCTTTGCAGCATTAAATCCAAGGAATACATGCTCAGCTGCACCTTCATACAACTGATCTAAGGTAATACCTGCAGATATTTTTATATTCTCTTCAAAAGTTTTACCCAACTTTTGATTGAATATCAACCGTTTGAAGGCTTCGATTCCATACTTTGCAATAAACCATTCAAAAGTTAGTGCACCCAGTGAGTATGAGGCCCAATGGGCATCCGGATCATTACTTCTTTTTTCAATTAAATTTAAGGTCGATATCACTTTACTTTTACTTGTCAAAGAATTAAATATTTTTGGTTGATATTTTCCGATATTTTCTGCCAAGAAGGTTTGGTAAAACAGAAGATAATCTTCAAATGATTGCATTGATATAGCAAATGAAATCGTGTTCGCAGAGCCCTCACGGAAAATTGGTGGGTAATAATTTGCAAACTCATCTTCACCTTCATACCCTTTTCGATCGCGCTCATATTTATAATAATCTTGAACTACATGAAAGTACTCATGGGCTACAACTTGCTCGGAGTAAAGTCTTATATTTTTTAATTTTGCTTTTGAACCAAGAACAACTCCGGTGTGACCTTGAGTGACTCCCTCAAACTCGCGATACCAAGCTGCTAAGCCAATATTATGATCAAGATCTTTACCAGCTCGCCAAGCTTTAAACCAGCTAATAAACATTTCAAAATCAAAACTCAAAACTGGATGGGATTTAATGTATTGCTCATCTTTTTCAGTTTGATAGTAAGCATTTACTATCACAGACTTTGGGAAAAGCTGGTCGTAATACTTTGCAGCTCTTTCAGTTTGATTTACATACCGAGATTTAAACTCGGCAGGCAGATTCTTGCTTAGGAAGTAGGTATGAGAAATTGAAGAAAGTGGACCACTCTTATAAAGTTTTTGAATCTCTCGATAAGCTAGAAATTTAGTTTTTTCATATGCACTCAGTGAAGCGTAATTACGCTTTGGAAATTTGATCCATTTCCCTTTACCAACATCAGACCAAATACAGGCTGATAGTTGTCCTTCTTTTCCTTTAAATTCACCATTAAATCTACATTGCGAATTACTTGTATTAGCACTTACTGGGGTAGAAATCAGGCCAACTGCAACCGCTACCGAAAGAGTAAAGATTAATAATGGTGACTTAAACACCAAGAAATTATAGCGATAGGAGTTCTTAATTTAATAGGGCAATACTGCTGGAAGTACTAGTTAGCTGGGCTAGAAGGTCAATTCAATTTTACGCAGATTACCCTTTTAACTGCACCAAAACTTCAACCTCAACTGGTGAATTAAGTGGTAACTCAGCTACGCCAATTGCAGTTCTAGCATGCTTGCCATTTACCTCACCAAATAATTTAATAAATAACTCACTTGCACCATTAATTATTGGTGGAATAGCAGTAAAGCCAGCAATACCATTAACAAAACCGCCAACTCTTACAATTTTTTCAATCTGATCAATATCTGCAACTAAAGCAATTGCAGCTAATGCATTTAGCGCACAAACCTGCGCCATCTCTTTTGCCTCTTCCGGTGTTACCTCTTTGCCAACCTTGCCCTCTTTAACAATCTTGCCATCAACTAATGGCAGCTGGCCGGCAACAAAAACTAAGTTACCAGTTTTTACAGCTGGCACATATGCTGCAACTGGTAGAGCTGCAACTGGCAGAGTTAAGCCAAGTGATTCAATTTTTTCTTTAATACTCATTTAATCTCTCGCTTCATATAGGCAACTAATTGCTCTCCGGTGCCAGGTGCTGGAATTACCTGTACTAACTCCCAACCATCACTGCCCCAGGTATCTAAGATCTGTTTGGTGGCATGAGAAAGTAATGGAACTGTTGCGTACTCATACTTCATTTTTTTCTTCTCTCTTTTTTATTTGTTTTTAAATTATTGAGCGAGCGCTGCTTTAACTAATCCAGATACCACACCACCATCTGCCTTACCGGCAATCTTAGGTTGCAATACCTTCATTACCAATCCCATACCAGCAGCTCCTGTAGCACCAGTTTCAGTAATTGCTGCTTGAATTAATTTTTTAATCTCATCTTCACTTAATTGCTCAGGTAGGTAATTGGCAATTACTGCCGCCTCTGCTTTTTCTTTACTTGCTAAATCATCGCGTTTGGCTTGGGTGTATGCCTCAACTGCCTCTCGACGTTTTTTGGCCTCTCTAGATAAGACTGTAATGATTTCAGCATCAGTTAATACCTTTGCCGCCTTACCAGCTACCTCTTCATTGGTAATTGCTGCTAGCAGCATTCGCACGGTGCCACTTACGACCTCATTGCGACTGCGAATCGCATCGGTTAAATCTGCCTGAAGTTTTTCTTTTAGTCCCATAGCGGTATCTTCTCATGCCTATGGCATACAAAGTACGCACTAATACCCTGCCGCTGCTACCAAAGGGGGCAGCTGATATTCGAATTCTCCACTTTTCAGATCTGCATCTAACCCCGGGTAGAAAGGGGTTAATTAAAGATATTAAAAGTTGGATTACTTTAAAGCCTGATTTAATTATTGCAACTGGTGATTTTCTAGCCCATAAAGATGCCATCACCCCAGTGATTAATGCCTTAGATCAATTATTAGATACACCTGGTTGTTTTGTCTTTGGTTCAAATGATTATTACGCCCCTAAATTTAAAAATCCCTTTGCCTACCTATCATCAGATCGGGGTGAGCATAAGTTAGGTGAAAAATTAAATTGGCGATCATTGCAAAAAAAGTTAACAAATCGTGGTTGGCAGGATTTAACTCACCAAAAAATTAAGTTAAAAATTAAAGGTGTAGTAATTGAAGCAAGAGGCACAGATGATGCTCACTTAGAGTTAGATAATTATCCACTGGTAGCGGGAAAGAAAAGTAAGGCTGCCGATATATCAATTGGGGTAACACACGCACCATATGAGCGAGTACTTGCTGCTATGGCGCAAGATAAGTTAGATCTGGTTTTTGCGGGGCATACCCATGGTGGCCAGGTTCGAATGCCTTGGCCAGGTGGCAGTAAAGCACTTACTACAAATTGTGATTTAGAAAATTGGCGGGCATCTGGTTTAACAAAGGTAAATGATGAGCCTTGGTTAAATGTTTCAGCTGGTATGGGATTTAGTCCATACACTCCGATTAGATTTGCCTGCCCACCTGAGGTTTCATTAATCACATTAACCGCGTAATTACCTTATTAAGGGTAGGCTTGCAATTATGAATCTAACCTCAAATAAATTACATCGCGTATATCTTCTAATCACATTACTACTGGTAATTCCAGATACCTTTTATTGGTACACCTTAAATGATTACACCAATCTACCAATTGCCTTTAACGCTATTACCTCATCAACTGGTTTGACCTGGTTAATTGTTAGCTACCTTGCGCTATTTTTTGCAATCTTTACGCAAAACCTACAGATACGCGCTTTTTTAACGGTAGTAGCACTAGTTAGCAGAATCTTCTTTTTAGTTTGGATTACTGATATCTGGCGCACAAATGAGGTCGGCCTTACTACATTATTGAAGAATGTATTTATTAAAACTGGGGAAGCACCTTATATAGAGGCCTTTGCCACAGTTGCACTTATCCCATTGGTTTTATCATTAATTATTCAAAAAGCTCAAGTAGTTAAATTTTTCAATACTTTGATTAATTACTTAAAGGCACCTGCAAATAAAAGTACAATGATTATTTTCTATGCCATCTTTGCAGCAAGCTATATTGGCTCTACTTATGCCATGATCATTTCATTATTAGATAATTATGATTTGGCTAGATCAGATTTACCTAGCGGTGTTGCTGCTACCTTAATCTGGTTATTTATACTGGGTGTAGTTCAGATTGCATTAAAGCTGCTGATTTTAGGTTTAGCTTTAATTGCAGCCCTTTGGGCTTGGGTTAGCTGGCAAGGTGATATTAGAAGTGTGTTAGGGCATATGAAGGATTTCAAGTTATCGGAGTATCTGACTAGAAAAGTAGCTTCCTACCTTTACACATTTTACTTTGTAGTAATTATTGGTTTAGCTGCAGTTGGTATTCCAGTTTTTGCATCTAGTACTTATGGCATAAATCAGGATTATGCAGCTTTTCCAATGGTTGCAGTAGGTGGAGTTGTAATTACCTTCTTAGTAATCCTGGCAATCCGGTTGATATTTGAATTAGCGGTTGCGGTTGTGCATATTGCTGAAAATACTAAATCATCTATTCGTAGATAATTTAAAACTCAGCTGCAACTAACTCTGCGATCTGGGCAGTATTTAATGCTGCCCCTTTTCGTAAGTTATCACCACACACAAATAGATCTAATGCCATTGGATCATCTAGAGATTTTCTAACTCTGCCTACCCAGGTTGGATCAGTACCAACAACATCTGCTGGGGTTGGAAACTTATGATTTTCTGGATCATCTACTAACTCAACTCCAGCAGCATTTTTTAGTACATCTTGGGCAACCTGACGTGATACCTCTTTGCTAAATATGGCATGAACTGCAAGTGAGTGAGTTGTTAGAACTGGTACTCGCACACAGGTAGCTGAGACCTTTAAATCTTTTAAACCTAGAATCTTTCTAGATTCATTTCTAACCTTTAACTCCTCTGATGAGTAACCATCTTGCTTTAGCGATCCCGCCCATGGAATTACATTTAAGGCAAGTGGGGCTGGAAATGGACCATTATCAGAGATTACTTTTCTAACATCCCCGGCAGTATCACCTACAGCAGTATTTGCTACCTCACTAATTTGTTTGCGCAATATATCTAAACCACTTTGACCAGCACCAGATGCTGCTTGGTATGAGGCAACTACTAACTCTTTTAATACATACTCTTTATGTAGTGCACCCATTGCTACAATCATGGAAAGAGTTGTGCAATTTGGATTAGAGATAATTCCCTTTGGTCTATTTTTAACCTGTTCTGGATTTACTTCAGGAACTACTAATGGCACCTGATCATCCATTCGAAATGCACCAGAGTTATCTACTACAACACAACCTTTACTTGCAGCAATTGGTGCCCACTCAAGGGAAACCTCATCTGGGACATCAAACATTGCAATATCTATTCCTTCAAACGCCTCAGGTGATAATGCCACAACAGTTAACTCTTCACCGCGGCAAATAAGTTTTTTACCTGCACTACGAGCTGATGCAATTAATCTGATCTCACCATAAACATCTTTTCGCTTAGATAAAATATCTAGCATTACAGTTCCTACAGCACCTGTAGCACCAACTACGGCAAGTGATGGTTTTTTACTCATCGGCCACTTCCCCCATAGACAACTGCCTCAATTTGATCAGCATCTAATTCAAATGCGGTGTGAGCAGCTCTAACACCTTTATCTAGATCACTAGATCTGCAGACAATTGAGATTCTAATTTCTGATGTTGAGATCATTTCAATATTAACTCCTGCCTCAGATAAACAGGCAAAGAAGTTGGCAGTAACTCCTGGATGACTGCGCATACCAGCGCCAATTAAGGATAATTTACCGATTTGATCATCATATTGAATTGATGCAAAACCAATCTCACCTTGAATACGCTTTAAAACTGCAGTTGCATTAGCACCTTCAGTTTTTGGTAATGTAAATGAGATATCGGTTAAACCAGTTGCTGCAGCAGAGACATTTTGCACAATCATGTCAATATTAATATCGGCATCTGCGATGGCTTGAAATATTGCAGCCGCTACTCCAGTTCGGTCTGGTACACCAACAATGGTTACCTTCGCCTCACTTTTATCATGTGCTATTCCTGCGATTATTGCTGCTTCCATTTCGCCCCCTTCTGGATGATCCTTAACCACCCAGGTTCCTTCCTTGTTGGAAAAAGATGATCTAACATGAATTGGTAACTCATACTTACGTGCATACTCAACACAACGAAGATGTAATACCTTGGCGCCACTTGCTGCTAGCTCTAGCATCTCTTCGTAAGTGACAGTTGATAACTTTCTAGCTGCTGGCACAACTCTTGGATCTGCTGAAAATATGCCATCAACATCGGTATAGATCTCACAAACATCTGCCTCTAACGCAGCAGCTAATGCCACCGCTGTAGTATCAGAGCCACCTCTACCTAAAGTTGTAATGTCATTTGTATCCTGGGATACACCTTGAAAGCCAGCAACAATTGCAATTGAACCTTCTTTAAGTGCTTCTTGAATTCTTCCAGGTGTTACATCAATTACTCTTGCCTTGCCATGAGTAGATGTTGTAATAATTCCAGCTTGGCTACCAGTAAATGATCTTGCTTCATGACCTAAGTTAGAGATTGCCATGGCAAGGAGAGCCATAGAGATTCGCTCACCTGCAGTAAGTAACATATCTAACTCACGACCATTTGGAAGTGGGGAGACTTGATTAGCTAACTCAATTAACTCATCAGTTGTATCACCCATGGCACTAACCACCACAACTACCTGATGGCCTGCCTTTTTGGTGGCAACAATTCGATTGGCAACCCGCTTTAACCCTTCGGCATCAGCAACGGAGGAGCCGCCAAACTTTTGAACGATTAATCCCATGAGGCAATTGTGGAGCATAACTGGGGTATTTTGGGAATTATCTCAAATAATAAGACGCCTAACTATCTTATATTTTGAGACAAACTAATTATCGTAGCTTCTGCGCCCTTCAAAGGCTCTACCAAGGGTAACTTCATCGGCATACTCAAGATCCCCACCTACCGGAAGTCCTGAGGCCAACCTACTTACCTTGATACCAAGTGGCTTAATCAATCTAGTCAGATAGGTAGCTGTTGCCTCTCCTTCAAGATTTGGATCGGTGGCAATGATTACTTCAGAAATTTCGGTTTCAGCCAATCTGCTCATTAACTCTTTAATTCTTAAGTTCTCAGGTCCAATTCCATCGATTGGTGAGATCGCACCACCTAACACATGGTACTTACCCTTAAACTCTCGAGTTTTTTCAATCGCTAACACATCTTTACTTTCTTCAACTACACAGATGGCGGTGTTATCTCGTCTTGGATCTCTACAAATCTTGCACTGTTGCTCCTCTGAAATATTGCCACAGATTGAGCAGAATTTAACTCGCTCTTTTACAGTCTTTAACACCTCAGCAAGTCTGGTTACATCCACTCGATCTGATTGAATAATATGAAAAGCAATACGTTGAGCACTCTTTGGTCCAACCCCAGGTAATCTTCCTAGCTCATCAATTAGGTCTTGAATAATTCCTTCATACATTACCTGATTGTATACAGATATACTTTAGACTTACAATATACTTGGGTATGTTGAAAACATTTCTTAGGAATAACTTAATGATTAAAAAATTTTTTGAATTTGAACATATATTCTACGTATTTCTCATAATTATTACGATTATTTTTACTTCTAGGTTGAATAGCTCTTTTTCATTGCCAAAAGTTTTATTTCTTTTTTTCTTTTCGATAATATGTATTTTGTATTTAATTCTTTTTTACTCTGGCGTCAATAATTTTAATTACAAAAAAATTTGGACTATTCCTTTTATATTTATTCTTATTTTCTTAATTCTGGCAATTGGAAGTAAAAATATTTACCTAGCTTTTTTTGGTACATATGGGAGATTTTCAGGTTTTTTATTTTGGTTTAGCTTAATTATAATAATGTTTACTGCAGCATTTACAATTAAAAATAGTACTAAGTTTATTAATGTTCTTATTTTTATTGGAGTTATTTCCACGCTATATGGATTACTTCAAGTTTTTAACTCAAACTTAAGTATCACTTCTGAAAGGTATCGTGTCATTGGAACTTTAGGAAATCCTAATTATGTTTCTGCCTTACTCGGAGTATCTTCAACTTTGATTTTTTGGAAAATAATTAAAGAAAAAAAAATCTTTAATAAATTTTGGTTTGGCATCGGCTTATTTTTATTCTTATTTGTAATAGTGAATACAAGATCAAGTCAAGGAATTTTTATTTTTATAATCTGTGTATTTTTTTATATCGGATCTAAAATTTATTTGGTAAATAAAAAAAACGGCCTAATGTTCTTCTCAATTTATCTAATTTTTCTGATTATTGGATTTTTTGGTATTTTACAAAAAGGTCCGCTCCGAGATCTACTTTACCAGTACTCAATAACACTTCGGGGGGATTATTGGCGTACTGCTATTGCCATGTTTGACTCGGATAAATTCAAAGGGATTGGTATTTCCCGATTTGGTATTGAATTCCAAAACTTTCGTGATCAAACGGCTGCTCTTAGAACCACAGCGACTATTACTGATGATCCACATAACGAAATTTTATTTTTTTTGTCTAGCGGGGGCTTATTTCTTACGTTAGCTTATATCTTGGTTTTATTACTAGTGATAGGTATTTCGATTTATGGTTTAAGAAAATCCAACCACCAAAATCATGAAAATATTTTGATACTTTTTACGGCCTGGACTGGGTTTAGAGTTGAGTCGTTAATTTCAGTTAATCACATTACAAATAATGTAGTTGAATGGACTATAGCCGGTGTATTATTCAACTTGTCTTTAGGTTTGACAACCACCAAAAGCAAAAACAAACAAGATAGTAAGTTAAGAATTAGTAGCATTGTATTAAAATTACTGTCAATAGTTGCACTAGTTTACATTTTTACTATTTCAATTATCTTTCCAAAGTTACTAGCAGATTCAAATTTCGCTGAATATAATCAAAATTTAAACAATAGAATGAGTGATGAAACTCTGCTGTTTAAAAAATCATTAATACTAAATGCGATTGCTCAAGAACCTAGCGAATTAATATATAGGGATGCTGCTGCAAGATTTATGATAAATACGGGTGACTTTCAGCAGGCAAAAAAACTTACTACAAGTTTAATTAGAATAGACTCTGACTATTACAGTACCTATATACTGCAAGCAATCATTTTTGAAAGTTATGGCGCAATTAATTCAGCAGAAATTAATCGTCTCAAAGCTCTAGATATTGACCCGTATGATTTATCTAATATTGATTCCCTTAGAAAATTATATTTCAAAATGGGCAATTCAGAGAAGTATGAATCACTTACTGAATATCTTACAAAATTAGATTCTAATTTTAAAAAATAATACAGCTTCAATACATTAAACTTATTTATTATTGTTTTTGACACTTATAATTTTAGCGCCTAATTTGCTAGCTAATAATTCAGCTCCAGATAACATATCGGCATCTGCCATATCCTCATCTCCTTTTGCCATAGTATTTGCTGAAATTGATGTGTCCACAGTTGCAGCAATCTTTCTTCTAACACCAGTTACCTCTTCAAATGCATCAGATAAAATAACATCACTTTCTGATCTAATAAATGAATCCTTAGCGCCCACATTAACCATTCCGATGGTAATTACCTCATCATCTAATGAAACAATCTGCGCGCTAGTAGATAGTAATGACCAGGTTAATCTTCTTCGCTTTTTAACATTTTCAATTACCTCAGGCCACATCCTTCTAAGCGCTGAGATCTCAATTGCTCCAGATGCTTTGACTTGAGTTGTTTTAACCTCTTCCTTTACCTCTTCAACCTTTGGCGCAGCTTTTGGTGCACTCTTTACTTCAACCTTTTGCTCACTTTTAACAGCTGCCTTTGGCTCAACCGTGTTGGTAGTAGCTGCGATAGGTGTAGTTGGGGTTGAAACCGATAGCAATCTTTCTAGCTTTTCTACCCTAGCTAATAACGCTGCATCATCTGATGCTGGTAATAAAATCCGGCCGCAAATTAACTCCAGCATTAATCTTGGCGGTGTTGCCCCGCGCATTGCAGTTAATCCTGATGCCAATATATCTGCTGCTCTAATTAGAGTTGCAATACCAATTAACTTAGCTTGGGTGCGAATTCGATCTAATTGATCCTCTGGCAGATCATTTAATACCGATGAATTACTTTGATCAGAAGCGCCAATAATTATTAGATCTCGCATTCGTTCTAGTAGATCTTGTGTAAATCTTTTTGGATCAGATCCAGACTCAACTACCTTATCTACCGTGTTAAATAATGATGCGCTATCTCTAGCAGCTAAGGCATCAATTGCTTCATCTAATAGCGCAGAATCTGTGTAGCCAAGGAGGGCAACAGCAATCTCATAGGTAACACCATCACTACCAGCACCTGCTAGTAATTGTCCTAATACTGATAAGGCATCACGGACTGAACCACCGGATGATCTAACAACTAATGAGATAACTCCCTTTGCAACCTTAATACCCTCTTGCTCACAGATTTTTTCTAGGTGATTACTTAATATTGCAGGTGGAACTAATCTAAATGGATAGTGGTGAGTTCTAGATCTAATTGTGGCAATTAATTTATCTGGTTCAGTTGTAGCAAAGATAAATAAAACATGTGCAGGTGGCTCTTCAACTACTTTAAGTAAGGCATTAGCCGCCCCTGGCCCTAATTGGTGAGCCTCATCAATAATATAAATTTTGTATCTAGAAGATACTGGTGCAAAAAAAGCTTTATCTCTTAGATCTCTAGCATCATCTACTAAGCCATGTGTGGCAGCATCTAACTCAATTACATCTAATGATCCAGGTCCATTTGCCACTAAATCTTTGCAGGATTGGCAAACACCGCACGGTGTTGGAGTTGGGCCACTTTCACAATTTAAAGATCTAGCCATAATTCGAGCACTAGATGTTTTGCCACAACCTCTAGGTCCGCTAAACAAATATGCGTGATGAATATTTCCAGAGGTCAGCGCATTAGATAGTGGGGTAGTTACATGCTCTTGGCCAATAACATCACCAAATTCAGATGGGCGATACTTACGATATAGCGCTAGTGACATCACCCCTCCAAACTTTCACCTAAAGATATCTGCATCAAGAAAAAAATAGGATCCCCCGCACACCCACTTAAAGATTACCTACCCTTGCTGCATTCCTGCCCTGGGGGAGTTCGGCACCAAAGTGCCGCACGGGGGATCTAACGGTAAATCATAGTAAGTACCACCGATACTCTTAGCCGGTAAAAAGTAATTAATGGAGGATTCGCATAGCGGCCGAGTGCGCACGCTTGGAAAGCGTGTGTAGGGCAACCTACCGAGGGTTCAAATCCCTCATCCTCCGCCAGTTTTAGCCAAAATTCATACTAAGGTGTGCTCATAACTATAACTAACGAGGGAGTAAGAAGTGAAGTTTAAAACATTAGTTGTCTCGGTAGTTTTAATCTGCTCGAATCTACTAGTCACACCTGCGCAAGCAACTGAAAATCCAATCGTAGAGTCTTTCACCTTCACTCCCACACAGATAGACCTGCTGAATGCTGATATAAATTTAAATATTGAGTTAATTGTTTCACATCCTTTTGGTATAGAAAATTCAACCACTTATTCAACTGTAAAAGATTCTCGTGGTAGCACATGGGGTGTTTACTTGACTAGAACAGATTCCCCAATCATATCAACGCAAAAGCGAGTTACTTTCAGGGGGGTATTAACTCTTCCTAGAACTTTAAAAACTGGAGTGTACTCAGTTGAAGCGACTGAAGTTAAAAATAACTCTATAGCTGGTTATCAATACGGAACAGGAAAAATTTCGGCTAAAAAAATTAGGGATTTAATTGATGCTGAAAATGCATTATTAGTGACTAGTGCAGGTGAACTAAATTATGAATATGCAACATTTCAAGGCCCTTCATATGACTCCTCGCTATCACTGACCTATAAAAATAATATTAAATATACTTCCGCAATTCAACCTATCTGGAAAGTTGGCGAAATATTTAATCCAATAGACTTCTATGAATCAAAGGTTTCATCACTTCCTTTACAAATAAGTAGTACAAATCCAACTATTTGCTCCTCTGATGGAAAAACTTTAAAGCTGATGGCTGAAGGTAGTTGTTCATTTACAGTCTATACTGCAAAAACAAATGAATTTGCCTTGTACGAAAATAAACAGATAGTGCAAATTACCGCTGCACGAATTAAATCTATTTTATTCATTTCTAAAATTGATACTCAAACCTCTAAAGATCTTCCAAAGTCAGTAACCTTGCCCCAGGTCTACAGTGCAGCTGAAGGTTTTGTATTGCCAAAAACTATTACCCCAGCAGTTTGCGTAACGATTGGATATACCGCAAGGCTGTTATCTGGTGGTACATGCACGCTCACCTACCAAACAGCAGCTACATCAACTCACCTTGCATCGGATATGTACCAGCAAACTTTTGAAATAACTCGTGACCCACAAACCATCACATTCACCCCGCCAGCAACAGCAAACCTAGCTTCTAGAACAGTTGCACTATCAGCAACAGCATCTAGTGGTGGCGCAGTTACGTATGCAACAACTTCTACAGGTATCTGCTCGGTAACTGGATCTACCTTAAATCTATTAATGCGTGGAATTTGTGCAATAACTGCAACCCAAGCAGGAACAGCAACTCTTGCGCCAATCTCAGCGACTGCAACGGTGATGATTGCAGGTCCTGCTGCAGCCACTAAGAAGAGTATTACCTGCGTTAGGGGCAATAAGAGCAAGAAGGTTAGTGGAACAAATCCAAAGTGCCCAGCGGGATATAAAGTAAAAAGATAATTGAAAGTATCTAGAGATTAAATTTCAACACCAATATATTTAGTCTCTAGAAACTCTTCAATACCAGCAAAGCCGCCTTCTCGTCCTAAACCAGATTGCTTAACGCCACCAAATGGCGCAGCTGGATCTGAGATAACTCCCTTATTAATAGCTACCATGCCAGATTCAAGGGCCTCTGCAACTCTTAATGCGCGTTTTAAATCTTTCGAGTAAACATATGCAATAAGACCAAACTCGGTTTTATTTGCTAGCTCTATTGCCTCTTCATCCGAAGAAGTAATAACAATTGGTGCAACTGGACCAAAGATCTCTTCTTTTAATATTGGGTTATCTTTATCAACAGTTAGCACTGTGGCGGGATAAAAGGCGCCGGCACCCGTTGGTGTTTTACCACCAGTTACAACTTGTCCGCCCTTAGTAATCGAATCATCTACCAATTGTGCAATTTTATTACGTTCCTTAACTGAAACACTTGCACCAAGTTGAGCACCAGCTGAAGTGCCTGAAGCCATCTTCAACTTACCCATTGCATCAGCTAACTTACTTGTGAACACACTTGCTACCTCACTGGCAACATAAAATCTATTTGCAGCTGTGCAGGCAGCGCCACCGTTTCGCATCTTGGCAAGAAGTGCGCCAGCTACTGCATCATCAATATTGGCATCTGCTAAAACTAAAAATGGTGCATTTCCACCTAACTCCATAGAACATCTAATAACTTGATCTGCTGCCTCTTTTAATAAAATCTGCCCAACATAGGTGGAACCGGTAAAAGATAAATTAACTACTCTGGGATCTTTTAACATCTTGGCGATTGCAGGACCTGATGGCACTGGCAAAATTAAATTAACCACACCTGCTGGTACTCCTGCTCGCTCTAAAATTTCAACAATCGCTATTGCAGTCAGTGGTGTTTCTCCTGCTGGTTTTAAAATAACTGTGCAACCAGCAGCAAGTGCTGGTCCAATTTTTCTTGTTGCCATAGCAGCTGGAAAGTTCCATGGGGTAATTAATAATGAAACACCAATTGGTTGTTTGGTTACTAAAATTCTCTTATCACCATTTGGCGCAGTTCTAAACTCACCATTTATCCGAACAGCTTCCTCAGAAAACCATCTAAAAAACTCAGCTGCGTATAAAATCTCACCCTTAGCATCACTTAAAACTTTTCCATTTTCTTTAGAGATAATTTCAGCCAGTCGATCAGACTCTGCCACCATAATCTCAAATGCTTTACGCAGAATCTCACCACGAACACGTGGGGCTGTCTTTGCCCAAGTTTTAAATGCTCTACTTGCTGCATCTATTGCAGTTGTGCATTGCGCATCACTTGCAACTGCAACATTTGCAATTACTGATTCATCACTTGGATCAGTTACAGCAATAGTTGATTGGCCATCAATCCATTTGCCATCAATAAATAGTTGGGTTTTTAACTGCATAAGATAAGCATACGCGCACTTTTAACGCTTAAAAAATCAAGGTAAAACAGGCGTATACTTAAACCCTTACTTCGTATAGGAGTGTGTGTAACAAATTGCCTAAGTCCTGGAGTGATAACGCACCTGCCCCAAAGGTGCTAACTGAGCACGCACACCTTAAAGATCCATTCTCCTATAAAATTAAGCGCAAGTTATTAGGAAATCCACTAAATCGTCACACCTTGCGTCATCAAAGATTAAAGAAGCGCTTTGCACTTGGTATTTTATCTTCAGATTGTATTTCATCTAGTGCCTACGGCTCTGAACAGATATTAATCGCATTAGTGCCAGCATTTGGATTAGCAGCCTTTGCGATGTTAATGCCAATGACTGCAATCGTCTTGGTTATTTTATTTATTATTACCCTGTCATATCGAAATGTAATCTCTGTTTATACCAAGGTGGGTGGGGCATACATTGTCTCTAGAGAAAACTTTGGGCCAGTTGTTGCCCAAATTGCTGCTGTGGCATTAATGCTGGATTACATCGTTACCTTAGCAATTCAATCAGCTGCTGGTGTTGCTGCAATCATCTCAACCTTCCCAGAGCTTGCACCTTGGAAAATTCATATGACTTTACTAATTATCCTGTTACTAACCTATGGAAATTTAAGGGGAGTTAAAGAAGCAGGTAAGGCTTTTGCATTACCAACATATCTCTTTGTTGGATCAATGGCGATTGTTTTTTCAATTGGAATATTTCGCCAAATTACTGGATCCCTACCAGTTTTAGATGTAAACCAACCAGGTGCAGTTGATATTGGTCAGGAGCAAGGTCTATTAACCTTTGCTGCAATATTTATATTACTTAGAGCATTCGCAAATGGTGGTTCATCCTTAACTGGATTAGAGGCGATCTCAGATGGTGTGGCATTGTTTAAAGAACCAGAGCATGTAAATGCCAGAAGAACTTTAGTAATTATGAGCACAATCTTGGGAAGCTTAGTTTTAGGTGTTTCCTACTTTGCCCACAAGATTTATGCCATGCCATATGAATCTGGCACGCCAACTGTTATCTCCCAAATTGCTAAAACCATACTTGGTGATGGGGCACTAGGCAGTGCTTTCTTTATTGTCGTGCAAGCTGCAACTATGTTGATTTTATTTGCTGGTGCTAACACCACATATAGCGCTTTTCCTATGGTGGTTAACTTTGTTGCTCAAGATGGCTATCTGCCAAATTGGCTAACTAAACGTGGCCATAGACTTAACTTCTCAAATGGTATTTTAGTATTAACAGCTGCTGCGATGATATTAGTTTTAGTTACTAGAGCATCAGTTGAACATTTAGTTGCCTACTACGCACTCGGTGTATTTACCGCATTTACGCTTTCAGGGCTTGGAATGGCAAAGCACGCTAAAACTCATAAACAAGGATCTTGGCGCACTAAATTAGTTATTAATGGTTTATCTGGTGGTATTTCACTGCTTGTAGTTTTGATATTTGCGGTAGTGAAATTTAATCAGGGTGCTTGGGTTGTAGTAGTAATGACACCATTTTTAGTTTATGCATTTTTAAGATTAAGAAAGCAATACAGCAGAGAAAAAGAGGCGCTAAATATAACTGTTCAAAGTTCAAGAGCTACCTCAATTACTAGACATGATGTAACTGTATTAATTGATAACTTTGATTTAGCAACAATAGGTGCAATTAGATATGCCAGAAGTTTAAATCCAAGGAATCTATCTGCAGTGCACTTTGTGATCGATGATCTAAAGGCGGATAGTTTAAGTAAGCAGTGGGCAAAAAATGAGGCCTGCTCTGATGTGCCTCTTGAATTAATTGATTGCCCAGATCGCAGATTGCCTAACGCTGCAGTTGATTATGCGATCAGAACAACTGCGGATAGCTCCGTTGAGTTAACACTACTTCTACCAAGAAGATCATATTCAAAAGTTTTAGGCTGGCTACTTCATGATCAAACTGCTGAAGATATTGCTAGACCTATTTCGCAATTAGAACGGGTGGTGGCAACAATTGTGCCATTTGATGTTGAAAAGATTATTTCTGGTCATGCTGCTTTAATTCATCCAGATCAGAGTAAGAGTGTAAAAAATGAGGTTAAAGCTAAAGAGCCAGTTCGAGCACAGAGTTTGTTAACAGCATCTGCAACTATTCAAAAGAGTAATGAACCAGTTAGCCATTATGCAGAGAATATGACACCTATTGGCAGTATTACTTGGCGTAGAAGAGCACATGTACAAGGTGTAGTTAACTCAATTAAATCAGCACCAACTGGTGCCTCACCAGTAGTTGAGGTTGAAATTTGGGATAGTACCGGCGGTGTTACTCTGCAATTTTTAGGTAGGCGCGAGATCTCAGGACTTGAAGTAGGTGCGCAATTAAAGGCAGAGGGCATGGTGGGTGAAAATAATGGCCAATTAATTATTTTAAATCCATCATATGAAATTATTCTTTAGTAAGTGATTAACGCCTTTTTATAAAAAAATCTTTAAGTAACTCAGCGGACTCATCTGCAAGTAATCCAGTAATTACCTCTATTTTATTTGGCAACCTTGGATCTCGAATTAGATCCCATACCGATCCTGCTGCCCCTGCCTTTTCATCAAATGCGCCAAAGACAACTCGGGTAAACCTACTTTGGGCAATAGCACCAGCACACATTGCACATGGCTCAAGAGTTACTACCAAAGTTGCATCATCAAATCGCCATGAGTTTAAATTTTCAGCAGCATCTCTAATTGCTAATAGCTCAGCATGAGCTAGTGGATCATTATTTTTTTCCCGCTCGTTTTTGCCGCGGCCAATAACTTCGCCATTTTGATTTACTACTACTGCACCTACCGGCACATCATTATCTTCTGCTGCATCTTTTGCAAGCAAAAGTGCTTGCTGCATTAACTCTTGGTAATCCACTAATTACTTTCAATCACCTGATTAAATTGTTCGCCAAAACCTAATCTATTTGCAATTGCCTCTAATTGTTCATCTGGATATAACTCTGTGTCATCTAATATTGCAAGCAACTCCATCTGACCTACACCTAAATCAGATAGTAAATCTATATCTCCACCTGGTTGAGATTCATCCTCATCCTCTGGAAACTCTAAATCTAAAATCTCAACTAGCTCTGCTGCCACCTCATAATCTAAAGCGTAGGTAATATCTGAGATCATCATCTGCATTTGATCTCCTAATACTCTGCCAATAATTACAAACTCATCTTCGATTGCAATTAACGCAATGGCGCCACCATTTGTTTGTTGACTCTTTAGCGCATCAATAATTAAACCAATATCTCGGGTTGAATTAAGGGCGGAGGCATCCCATCTGCCATCCTCATGCCAGGCAATACATCCAAAATCTACTGACATTTAGATCACACCTCCTCGCGCTCTTTTGTGCTCAAGTGGCTTTCGCCCCTTATTCTCCCTTTAATCTTCATTAATTGGTAGTAGGGCTTAGGGATTGTAGAGTTAAAGGTATGAAAATTCATATTGCAGACCACCCACTGATCACACACAAGTTAACAGTGCTTCGTGATGAGAAAACCGATTCACCAACCTTTCGCCGCCTTACTGAGGAGATTGTCACCTTACTTGCCTATGAAGCTATGCGTGAGATTAAAACTCACCCAGTAACGGTTAAGACCCCAGTAGCAAATGCAAATGGTGCTCACTTAACAAAACCAGTTCCAGTTGTAGTGCCGATCTTGCGAGCAGGTCTTGGTATGTTGGAGGGAATGAGCAGGCTGGTGCCAACTGCTGAGATCGGATTTCTAGGAATGGTGCGGGATGAAAAAACTTTAAAAGCCTCAACTTATGCCAACCGATTGCCGGAGGATTTAACAAATCGTCAGTGCTATATCTTGGATCCAATGCTGGCAACTGGTGGCACATTAGTTTCTGCAATTGAATTCTTAGCAGCAAAAGGCGCTGTTGATATAACTGCAATTTGTATCTTATCTGCCCCAGAGGGTGTTGCAGTATTAGAAAAAGCTTTTGCGCAAAGTAAGTTGAATTTAAAATTAGTAACTGGCGCACTTGATGAGCGATTAAATGAAAAGGGATACATAGTTCCAGGCCTAGGAGATGCTGGTGATCGACTTTACGGTGTAGTTTAAATGGCGAGTACTAGCCCTGGTTATGGCATAACAATTCGTGTAGATGGTGCGGTTTCATCTCAACCCGTAGCCCAAATTACACAAACAATATTAGCTATGGGTGCATCGATTACCGCACTAGATGTTGTGGAATCGGTTTTAGATCGAGTAGTAATAGATGTTACCTGTGATGCTATTGATGCAACACATGCCGAACAAATCACAGATGCAATATCAAAAAATCCTAATTTAAATGTTAGAAAAGTTTCAGATCGAACATTTCTACTTCATCTAGGTGGCAAAATCGAAGTAACATCAAAAGTGCCACTTAAAACTAGAGATGATTTATCTCGTGCTTACACCCCAGGAGTTGCCAGAATTAGCCAAGCAATTGCTAAGGATGAAAAGGATTTAAGACGATTAACAATTAAGCGAAATACAGTGGCAGTTGTTACCGATGGCTCTGCAGTCTTAGGGTTAGGAAATATTGGCCCAGGAGCAGCCTTGCCAGTTATGGAGGGAAAAGCAGCATTATTTAAAAGGTTTGCCGATGTTGATGCTTGGCCAGTATGTCTTGATACTCAGGATGTAGATGAGATTGTTAGAACAGTCCAAATTATCGCACCAGTTTATGGTGGAATTAATTTAGAAGATATCTCAGCCCCACGTTGCTTTGAAATTGAGGCCAGACTTCGTGATCTATTAGATATACCAGTCTTTCATGATGATCAACATGGCACAGCAATTGTGGTCTTAGCTGCACTAACTAATGCCCTGACTTTAGTTAAAAAGAATTTAGCAGATACCAAGATTGTATTAAGTGGAGTTGGTGCGGCCGGAACTGCAGTTGCCAGATTATTAGTTGCAAAGGGTGCTAAAAATATTATTGGCTTTGATAAGGATGGTTTAGTTTTTAAAGACAAAGGTGATAAAGATCCAATGCGTAGGTGGTTTGTTGAAAACTGCTCACCTGGTGATTTTTCTGGCACATTATCCCAAGCTATGAAAGATTGTGACATTTTCATAGGTGTTAGTGCACCTAATGTCTTAACTGAGGCAGATATTAAATCTATGGCAAAGGATGCAATAGTTTTTGCACTTGCAAATCCTGATCCTGAGATTGACCCGGTAATTGCCCGAAAATATGCTGCGGTGGTTGCAACTGGGCGAAGTGATCAGCCTAATCAAATTAATAATGTGTTGGTATTCCCAGGAATCTTTAGGGGTTTATTAGATGGAAATATAACTAAGATTACCGATGATATGTTGATTAGAGCTGCAGATGCGATTGCCTCCTGTGTTAGTGCTGACCAATTAAATGCTAATTTTATTGTGCCAAGTGTTTTTGATCTTAATGTTGTGCAAAAGGTTGCTGCTGCGGTTAAGAAAAACTCATAAGAAATGTCTAACTTCGCTGCATCCTTTGATACCCAACTGTCTCCAGTAGCACCGTTCTTATTTTATTTAGTTATCGGAGTCATTATCTTTATCGAAACTGGCTTATTAATTGGCTTTTTTCTACCTGGGGATTCACTTTTATTTAGTGCCGGTTTAGTAGCTGCAGCAAGGGATGATTTAAATATTGTTATTTTGATTTCAGTAATTTTCTTAGCAGCTTTTATTGGCGATCAGGTCGGATATGTAATTGGCCGAAAGTTAGGCAGGCCATATTTAGAGCGCAGAAATACACCTCGGATGATGAGAATGTTGGCTAGATCTGAGAAATTTTATGCGCGATACGGTTGGTGGTCAGTTGTAATTGCAAGATATATCCCGTGGGTTAGAACTTTTGTGCCCCCAATTGCTGGAACTGTAAAGATGAACTACTACAAGTTTTTATCAGCAAATGCATTAGGTGCACTCCTTTGGGGAGTGGGTATAACTCTTGCTGGTTTTTACTCTGGCTCTATAGAGTGGGTAAAAGATATCTCTTATTTCTTAGCTGCATTTTTTATTACCGGATCAATTATCTCAGCGATAATAAATTATCGCCGTGATCGCCGGGTCTGACCATTTGCAATTACGCCTAAATAGGTAATTAGTATTCCAGCAATTAAGTACCAAGAGATAACTGTTCCAGCAGTTGGGGCAACTAAATCTATAAGTAATGAGCCAACTAGCATGCCGCCAACACTAAATAGGGTGAAATCTAAAACACCAAGTTGTTGCACTGCTGCTGCTGAGAAGGCAATGTAAACAACCCCAATTGAGCCACCTATAAACATCCACCAAGGACCAGTTGTAAAGTTCATAATTGAGTGATCTGTAAATACAGACCTAAGTATTAGTAATAAAAGAAGAAAAGATGTTCCAGTTATAAAGTTAAGTTGTGAGGTAGCAAAGCTGCGCTTTGAGTAGTAGTTGATCTGACCATTAAGTGCTCGTTGTACTCCCACTAAACCGCCCGCAAATATAGCAAGTAAAATTGCAAGTATTGAAAAATCACTCATAGAAAATCTATCCCAAGCAGAAACAATTACAGCAAGTACTGTGATTACTGCAGCTAGTACTCTTCGGATAGTAACTAAGTTTTTTCCATTTCCCATTAAGCCGGTGTGATCAACCCAAAGTGATATTGCAGCTTGCCCAGCTAATGAGGCAACGGTAAATAAGGCAACGCCAGCAATTGGAACTACATGGGTTTGCATAGCTACAAATGATGCACCTAATACACCTGCGCCTAAACGCCAACTACTTAATGACTTATCTTTTACCGCTTTAAAAATATCAGTAAATCCTGCTCTAACATCCTTTTTAAATGCTGAGATAAGTGAGACAAAGATTAATCCGCTACCAAATGAAACTAGAGCTGCCTCTAGTGAATCACCCATCTGGGTAGATAGTTCGCCATTAATACGTGATTGAACTGCAATTAGTACTCCTGAGAAAGCAGAGAGTAACTCTAACCGGCGCTTTTTATCGGTGAAGATAATTTACTTACACTCCTTGGTTCTTTATATATAAAAATATATAAAGAGGTAGAAGTTGAGTATAACTTAAGGCAGCGCTGGTGCTGAATCAAGATTAAATGTGTAAGTTCTACTTTCACCAGATGGCAGATCTGCTACTACTACAACCTGATCTCCTGGCGCATGCGATCTAACTCGAACAATTGCTGAAATTGCATTATTGATCTTAAAACCATCAATTCGCTTAACAATTGAACCTTCTACCATTCCAGCTCTGGCAGCAGCTTTACCTGCGGTTAAAGCTACGATTCGAGCGCCCACGCCATTAAAGTTGTTATCAAATGAGATACCAATCAGTGGCTTAGTGGATTTACCAGTTGCAATTAACTCATCTGCAATCCGCTTTGCTTGATTAAAGGGAATTGAAAAACCTAGGCCAATATTTCCAGCTGTTGCACCAGATCCAACAGTTGCAATTGCTGAGTTAACTCCTGCTATCCGCCCTGCACTATCTACCAATGGTCCACCTGAGTTACCTGGATTAATTGCAGCATCTGTTTGAATTGCATCCATAAAACTTTCTGCGTTAAGTGATCCGGTAGTTACTGGGCGATTTAAGGCCGATACGATTCCACTAGTTACAGTGCCAGATAAACCTAATGGTGAACCAAAAGCAATTACAGCATCGCCAATTGCAAGGCTGGCTGGATTGCCAGCAGGGATCTCCGGTAAATTTCCTTTTCTAACTGAAATAACTGCAATGTCATACTCTGAATTCCTACCGACAATAGTTGCTGGCAATACATCACCATTATTTAACTCAACCTCTATCTTGCCACCACCTGCAGCATCTTTTACTACATGGTCATTAGTGATAATAAATGAGGTAGTTGAATTTGATTTATAGATTGAGCCAGAGCCAGTACCTGATCCGCTCAATGCTCCAGTTACATTAATTGAGACTACAGAGGGAGAGATTAATTGAGCAATGCTTTTTACATTGGCACCAGTTGCGCCAATATCTACTGCGCTTCTACCCTTAGGGCAGCTGCCATTACTAGAGATAAATAAGGCTTTACTCTTGTTATCAACACAGGCCTTGACAATTGGCACCGATGGATTATTTGCAATCGCAAACCCACTTGCAACGCTAACTCCAATTACAAATCCAGTTGTAACTTTAAAAATACTACCTCTGCGCATTACTACTCCCTTTGCTTAACTAGATAGTAAATGACTTTACTGTAAATTACCTGAGAGAAACCTGATCCTTTGGTAAGTCTTCAAAGCTCATATTCCACACATCCTTGCTAAATAATGGCAAAACAATTGCTAACACAGTGATTGCTGCAAGCAGATATAGCAATGCTTCTACACCCATAAGCACTGATAGTGGGGCGGCAATAGCAAGTCCTACTGGTTTAAATATCAAAGAGCCCAGTGCATCAAAGGATGAAACTCGCGAGAGTGCTTCCTGCGGAACTTTTCTATGCAGCGCTGTATACCAAAGGGTGCTCCATAAATCTAAAGTTATTCCCCATAAGAATGCACAAAATGCGATTACATAAAGTGATTGAGGTTTTGCTAATGAAAGCGTATAAAAAGTAACGGTAATTGTTGAAATCTGTAGGAATCTTATTGGATACTTTAACTTAATTTTCATGGCAATTATCGCACCGACAAATAACCCAATTGATTCAGCGGTGATAACAATTGACCAAGATTTAGCACCATTAAAATGCTCTAGTGCAATTAATGGTCCTAATACATTCTCAGCTGCTGCCCAACACATAACAATAAATGAGAATGAAACTACAACAATTACTATCCATTTAAATGAGATAAAAACCTTCCAACCATGCACTAGATCATCAATCATGGTGTTTTTAGAATCTTTTATCCGAGGTGTTAGGTGTCTAAGTGAAAACACCATAATCCCAGAAACTATAAAGGTCATTGCATCAATACCTAAGGTAATTGCAGCTCCATATGCATCAATTAAAAATCCGGCAGAGGCTGCGCCAAGGATTAATCCACTATTTGTCATTAATGCATTAATTGCATTAGCTTTTTGTAATCCTTCCTTTGGAACAATGGTTGGCATAATTCCAGTAAAGGCTGGCCAAAAAATTCCCCACAACAATCCGTAGCAACCATTAACTATTAGTAGCACTGCAAGTGGTACTTGGCCGGTAGCAAAAAAACCAACTTGAATAAACAAAATTGCACCAGCCAACATATCTGTTAGCCCCACCATCCGTGCCCGGCCATACTTATCAGCAATTACACCGCCAAAAGGTGCCATAATCACAAACATTGCAGTAGTTACGCCAAGTACTAAGCCTAAGATATTTGCTGATCCATTAGGTAGTGCCAAGATTCCAAAAGCTAATGCAATTGGACTCATGCCATTGCCAAAATTAGTAATAAATCTGGCGACAAAAAAACGTTTAGCAAATGGTTGAGCTAACACTTCATTAACTAACAAATTTACACTTCTTCCTAGGTAAAAAATAAAAGTAACTAAGTGATTATACTCGGTTATAAGTTAATGATTAAAGGAGATTACTTCGCCATCGCGTAGTTGTTGCTGATCAATACCCTTTAGAAAATGCACCTTTGCCTGTCCATAAACCTGCCATTGACTCATTCCAGTTCTTTTGACAATTGCAGTTAATTCATCGATTCCGATAAGTATGGAATCATCTGGCACATTTAACAGCATCTTGGCTGCACTTTCAGGTATCCACTTAAAAAACTTATTAAAGTGGGGAATAACTCGGATACTTGGAATCAGATTTAATCCTGCAGTTGGTTCATTTTTACTTAACCTAAAATGTGGAATTTGAGATGATAAAACCATAGCACCAGCTGAACAGCCAGCTAGTGAGCCACCATTTTGCCAATTTGAAACTATTGCAGACCAGAGTGGAGTATTAATCAAAGAGTTTGCTAGGTAATGTGGATCGCCACCAGAAAGATAG
>Ga0315906_10000361_pt1 | contig 73304 bp, 76 predicted proteins | sample LakEriMetagenome_4_FD_203526 | JGI IMG/M metagenome (GOLD analysis project Ga0315906, IMG submission 203526) | Freshwater fungal communities from buoy surface, Lake Erie, Ohio, United States - Buoy 2 MA122 | ecosystem: Environmental > Aquatic > Freshwater > Lake > Lake biofilm | place: USA... | reverse complement strand
ACTGAACAGGGCCCACTGCATTCCTGCGTTGCGCATGTGCATAGTCAGCCAGAAAACCAGGTGCCGTGCATATCCCGGGCGGGCAATGGAAAGATTTCCAACTTCCATCATGGTGCTGCGATTTGTTACTGTTCCGGTCTTTTCGCCCAGTATCTCGTCTGCCGGACGTTCAAGGTATTGCTCCAGGAACATCGGTCCTGTTGCGGCCCGGCGCAGTCCACAGGCTGCCGCCAGCACGTTATTGTCGTAAAGACCCATCAGGTCGGGCATGAACTCCGTAATTCTTGCGCCGTAGGCTTTGTTGAACTGCGTGGCGACAAAGTTTTCAACCCCGCGGCGACCTTCCCCCGTTACCGGCCCAAAGTGCCATCGGTCGAGGGCTGCAGCGTTTTCAATGCGGTATTCACGGGCGTTTTCGCTCGTGCAGTTCGCCCGGCCGGCAAGGGCGACCATGCCGGTGCCAGGCGCCTTGCCATGGATGGCGGGGGTCGGCGGTCTGGCTGCCCTGTCGTTTTGCCCGTGTGCATGCGGGCGGGTGATGTATGGTTGTTGCATACCCGCATGCTAGGCAAGGGACTGTCAGGGAGTTGTGTACACCGAGTGAAAGATTTGTGAAGAAACGGCTGTTAGGTGCAATTCATGCAAGTTTGAGGCGGAAGGTGGAGCCCCATGAAGTCGTGCTTTCAGCTTCGATTTGCCAACCGTGGAGTTCGCAGATGCGTTTGACTATGGACAGCCCCAGTCCGAAACCATCGCCGTGGTTTCCGCCACGCCTGAAACGCCCGAAAATATGGGGTAATTGATCGGCGGGGATGCCTATGCCGGAGTCGGTTACGATCAGGCTGCTGCCTTCCAGGCTGACGTGAATATGGCCACGCTCGGTATACATGACGGCATTGCGCAGAAGGTTGGTAATCACGATATCGAGAGCCTGACGATTCAGTTTGAATGTTGCATCGGCAGGTACATTGATCTGGAATTGCACCGGTTTGGCGGCAATTTCCGCCATCAGCGGCTGAATCGCATTGTTTACGCATTCAGCGATGTTTACCGTATCCGTGGTATCCGGTGATTTGGCTCTGGCCAGCAGCAGCAGCATCTCTATCTGTTCGGTCATGCGAAGTGCGGCTTTGGCGATGCCATCAATGCGCGCCCTGGCTTTATCCGGCAATCCCGGATCCATTTCCAGTAATTCGCAACTGGTCCGGATGGCCGTCAGCGGCGTCCGCAGTTCATGGCTGGCATTTCCCGTGAATTCCTGCTCCTGCTCGATCAGCGAGTGGATGCGTGCCTGGTACTGTTCCAAAGCGCCTGCAAGTGTGGCTATTTCAGGTGCCTGACCGGGTTCTACCAGCGGTGCGCGCGGTGCATCCGGGTTCATTACCGAGACCCGCGCTGAAAGTTCGGAAATTTGCCGCGTAATCAGGCCTGCAACCCAGTAGCCAACCCCGGCGGCGACGATGACTACTGTTGCCAGTGCAATCCAGAGCAAGCGCCTGAACTTCAGTTCACGGGCTTCGTGAGGCCCCGCATCATAGGAGACGATGAAGCGGGTGCCATCGACTTCACGCACAGCCACATGCAGTTCCTCGATGTCTGTGCCGATTTCGTGGTGGCCGACAGACAGCCGGCGCAGGGTTTCGGGTACGCCTGCCAGGTCCGAATTGTTCCGTATGACGAAATACTGCAGATTCGGCCCGGGGTCACGAATGACAATGCTCGGGTTTTCGAAGTGATGCCTGACCAGAAAGGCCATTTCCTCACTGACGATCTGGTTTACCAGCGAATGTTCCAGTTCTTCGGATGCGGTATGCAGCGTCAGACCCAGCGCGACGACGATGGAAATGCAGGTCAAGGCGACGGCCGTCGCGACACGTACCCGCAGGGACAGCGCTTTCATGCGTCTTTTGCGCGCAGGCGATAGCCGATGCCGTGCAACGTTTCTACGGGATCGTAGCCGCCGGCAGCGGTCAATGCGCGACGCAGCGTATGCAGATGACTGCGCAGGGTATCGCTGGTTTCCTGCGACTCTCCCCAGACCAGGCGTTCTATTTCATCCCTGCTGATGACGCGGCCCGGCTCCCGAATCAGCAATTCAAGTATGCGCAGACATTTTGGCGGCAGCTTCACTTCATTGCCGGCAAACCGCACTGCCATGGTTTTGGGGTCGAGACTCAGTGTTCCTGTTTCGAGCAGGCGGGGAGAAATTCTTCCGATGCTCCGGCGGTTCATCGAGATCAGCCGCGCCTCCACTTCTTTCAGGGAGAAGGGCTTGACCAGATAGTCGTCCGCGCCCCTTGAAAACCCCTCAAGTTTGTCGTCAAGGGTATCGCGCGCGCTCAGTATCAGGACGGGGGTGTCAAGCTGCGCTTCTTCTCGCAGCTTGCGTGCCAGCGTCAGTCCGTCCATTCCCGGAAGTCCCAGATCCAGGACGATGGCATCAAAAGTCTGCGATATCGCAAGATGCAGTCCGGTTACTCCGTCGGCTGCCGCATCAACGGCATGGCCGTGCGCTTCAAGGAAATCGTAGAGATTCGCCGCGATGGTCGCGTCGTCTTCAATGATCAGGATGCGCAAGGAGGGGCCGCGTTGTCATTCTTCGAGCGGACGCCAGCGTCCCTCGAACAGGCCTTCCATCGGCTGGAAGCGGATTTTGTAGGCCATTTTGCGGCTGTGTGCAATCCAGTAGCCGAGATAAAGATAGGGAAGGTCGAGTTTTCGGCAGAGTTCGATTTGCCAAAGGATATTGTAGGTGCCGTAGCTTGCGCCAGAAATGTCGGGATCAAAGAAGGTATATACCGACGACAGCCCGTCCTGCAGTCGATCCACGATACTGACCATGCGCAGTTCGCTGTTTTCACGGAATTCGACGAGTTGCGAGTCGACATTGCTTTGCAGCAGAAAGTGGCGGTATTGCTCCCGGCTGTCCTGGTCCATGCCGCCGCCGGCATGCCGGCGCGCCTGGTAACGCAAATAGAGGGCGTAGTGTTCGGGGTTGTATTTCAGATCAAGTTCCCGAGATACAAGATTGTCGTGGCGTGCCGCTGCACGCCGCTGGGTGCGGCCTGGACGGAAATCGTCCACGACTACGCGCACGGGTACGCAGGCCAGACAATGGTCGCAATGCGGACGGTAGGTGAAAGCGCCGCTACGCCGGAATCCCGCCCTTACAAGTTCGCTGTATACCGGCCCGTCAATCAGATGGCTGGGGGTGGCGACCTGCGAACGCGCCATCCGTTCCGGCAGGTAACTGCACGGATACGGCGCGGTCGCATAAAACTGCAGGACCGACATCGGGAAGTCCGAGAGAAAGGTCAATGTCGCGTACTCACTTGATCACTTGAACAGGTCGTCCTCAAATTGCCAGGAAAGGGTTGGTGAGGGATAGTTTACCAATTCCGTCAGGTTCTGCGAAAACTCAGTGCGTGGAATTTCGCGGGCCCCGAACCGGGCGAGATGCACCGTATTCATCTGGCAGTCAATCATCCCGAATTGCCAGCGGGCAAGTTGATGCACCAGATGCGCAAAAGCGATTTTCGAGGCATCGTTGACACGCGCAAACATGGATTCGCCAAAAAAAGCACGGCCGATCGCCATCCCGTACAGTCCGCCTGCGAGTTTCCCGTCAATCCACGTCTCGATCGAATGTGCATAACCAAGCTGGTGCAGGCGATGGTAGGCGTCGATCATGTCTTGTGTGATCCATGTGCCGCCACCATCACTTCGTGGCATCGCACAGCCATGCATCACTTCAGTGAATGCACTGTCGACACGGATTTCATAGTCGTGCCGCCGAAGCCGTTTGCGCAATGAGCGTGGCATGCGAAATTCAGCGGGGAAAAGTGCCATACGCGGGTCCGGACTCCACCACAGTACCGGTTGATTACCGCTGTACCAGGGGAAAATGCCGAGGCGATAAGCGGCAAGCAGCCGTTCCGGCGCAAGCCCGCCGCCAGCTGCGAGCAGTCCGTTGGGTTCCAGCAAGGCTCGGGCAACAGGTGGAAACTCTTCTTGTTCAGTCAGCCAAGGGATCACGTTTGTCATTTCAAAAGGACAACACTGTTACGTGCAGGGTATTTGATCTGGGTCAAATGGCAAAGGTGCGGTGATGCCTAACATGGGCTCGCGTAAATCAAAGACAAGGAGAAGTACATGAAACGTTGGACTTGGGTGCCCGTGGCACTGGTGATCGCGTTGGCAAGCGGAGTGGCAAGTGCCGCGCAGGGTGACTGGCTGGGGCGTGCGCGGATTATCAACATCAATCCGGATGCAAGTTCTTCAGCGTTGAATCTCAATGCAAGCACGGAAACCACCGTAGAGCTGGACTTTACGTATTTCGTGACCAATAACATCGGTATGGAATTGATCCTGGCGACGAAAAAACACGATATTACCGCTGGCCGTGCTGCCGTCGGTGATGTGTCACTGCTGCTTCCGACATTGACGCTGCAATACCACTTTGCGCCGGACAGCCCGTCGTTCCGTCCTTACGTTGGCGCAGGTATCAACTTCACCAAGTTCTATGACATCAATCTTGGCGGCGGTACCCTGACGGTTGACAGCAGCAGTTGGGGCGGCGCGTTGCAGATCGGCGCTGATTTCCCGATCAACAAGACCTTCTTTTTCAACGTGGACATCAAGAAGATCTGGATCGATACTGATGTCAAGGTTGTTGCGACTGGCGCAACCGCCGCAAACTTCAAAATCAACCCGGTGGTCATCGGTCTCGGCGTAGGGATGAAGTTCTGATGATGATGGTTTTTCCAGGATGACGGCGGCAACGCCGGAACCTGCAGGCAAGCACCCCGCGGCGGAAAACGACGCGGGGTGTTTTCATTGTGGTCTGCCGCTGGATGCGGCTGTGTTTCAGGTCACCATTGCCGGTGCCGAGCACGGTACCTGCTGTCGTGGCTGCCAGGCCGTGGCGCAGACGATCGCCGACAACGGCCTTGGCGCCTATTACCGCAATCGTACGGCGCCGCCTCCTTCGGGGCGGGGTATCGATCTTGTTCCTCCCGAACTTTCGGTGTACGACCTGCCCGAGGTTCAGCGCGGATTTGTCCGGTCCGATGCCGCTAATGCGGATTCGCGCGAGGCTTCGCTGCTGATCGACGGAGTGACCTGTGCGGCCTGTGTGTGGCTGATAGAGCAGCGTTTGTCACGACTCACCGGCGTGAGCGAAGCGATGCTGAACTACTCCACCCGCCGTGCGCGCGTACGCTGGGATGCCAGCAAAACGACCTTGAGCAAGATTCTCGGCGCAGTCGCCGCACTGGGTTACGAAGCCCATCCTTATGATCGTGCACGTGCCGAAGAACGGCTGCGTCGCGAGCGCAGTGTCCTGCTCTGGCGGCTGTTCATTGCCGGATTCGGCATGATGCAGGTGATGATGTATGCGGTCCCGGTCTATATCGCCGAAGGCGCGATGACTGCGGACATCGAGCAGTTGATGCGGATCGCCAGTCTGGTGCTGACACTTCCGGTGGCGCTATGGTCAGCGATGCCTTTTTATGCCGGCGCCTGGCGCGACCTGCGGGCAGGACGCGCCGGCATGGATGTGCCGGTTTCTCTCGGCATCATTATCGCTTTTGCAGCGAGCCTGTGGGCGACCTGGTCGGCTTCAGGCCAGGTCTATTACGATTCAGTGTCGATGTTTGTTTTCCTGTTGCTCGGTGCGCGATTCCTGGAAACCGAGGCGCGTACCCGGGCCATGCAAACTCAGGAGCAACTGGCGCGGATGGCGCCGGCCACGGCAGAACGCGTCAGTGTCGATGGAAATGCGGCCACTGTGCGGGTCGCGGCAGCGTCGTTGCAGGCCGGCGATCTCGTCAGGGTGCGTCCCGGAGATGCGATTCCGGTCGACGGTGTTGTGGTCGAAGGCGTATCAGCCGCCGATGAGGCATTGCTGACGGGGGAGTCGCGCCCGGTGGCCAAGCGTCCCGGCGACCTGCTGACTGGTGGTGCCGTTAATCTCGACGGCGTACTGACCATGCGCGTGACCCGCGTCGGCGAGGATACGGTGCTCGCCGGCATTGTGCGGCTGATGGACCGGGCTCAATCTGAAAAGCCGGAGATCGCGCAGGCGGCTGATCGCGTGGCGCACTGGTTTGTGGCCGTGCTGCTGGTGCTGACGGTTGCGGCATTTACGGCGTGGTGGTTTATTGATCCCTCGCGCGCGTTGTGGATTGCGGTGGCAATGCTGGTGGTGACCTGCCCGTGCGCCTTGTCGCTGGCAACTCCGGCAGCGCTGACGGCGGCTACCGGATCGGCATACCGCTCCGGTGTGTTGATTACACGGGGTTCTGCGCTTGAAACGCTGGCCCGTGCGACCCATTTTGTATTCGATAAAACCGGCACACTGACGACAGGTCGCATGTCATTGACCGGCGTTACCTTGTTGTCGGATGAATCGCGTGAGCAGTGCCTGGCGCATGCGGCGGCACTTGAGGCATGGTCTGAACACCCAGTGGGACGGGCCCTCGCGCAAGCTGCGCATGGGGCGCATCCGGTCGCAACTGCAGTGCAGACTTATGCCGGCGATGGCGTCGAGGGCAACGTCGGCGGGCGCGTGTTGCGTATAGGCCGCCCGCAGTTTGTCGCGGCACTGCACCAGCAGCCGATTCCTCGCGAAATCGATTACGCACCGGATGCCGTATCTGTAGTCGCGCTGGGTGATGCGCAGGGCTGGATTGCCTTGTTCATGCTGGATGATGTGGTGCGGCACGATGCGCAGGCGATGATACGTGCGCTTGCTGAAGACGGCGTACACGTCTCGCTGCTTTCCGGAGACCGGCCGCAGCGAGCTCGACATACTGCAGCCGAGCTCGGTATAACCGAGTATCGGGGTGGTGCCACACCGGCCGACAAACTGGCATATGTCCGTGAATTGCAGTCGAAGGGCGCGATCGTTGCGATGGTGGGTGACGGTGTTAATGATGCACCGGTGCTGGCGCAGGCGCAGGTTTCGATTGCCCCCGGGGGCGGCACGCCGCTGGCGCAGGTCAGCGCCGACATCATCCTGATGGGCGACCGGCTGGCGGCGGTATCGGAAACCGTAAGGGCTTCGCGGCACGCTTTGCGGGTTATTCGCCAGAATCTGGGTTGGGCGATGGCTTACAACGCTGTTGCGCTGCCGCTGGCGATCGCCGGCCTGGTGACGCCTCTGGTGGCTGCCATTGGCATGTCTTCCAGTTCACTGGTCGTGGTGCTGAACGCGTTGCGTCTCGCGCGGCGCCGAAAAAGCGGCCATGCCTGAGCACGGCATTGCCTGCTGAAAAAATATTTTCAGCAAGATTAATGGTTTCAACGCAACCCAGCGCTTAAGATAGCCGGTCAATGGACATCCTATTTCTGCTGATTCCCCTGTCACTGGTGCTGGTTTTTGTGATCGGCGCCATTTTCTGGTGGGCACTGCGCAGCGGCCAGTTTGAGGATCTCGAGGGTCCCGCCCACCGCATTTTGATGGATGAGGACGAGACTCCGCCAAAGTAAGCCTGTGTTTTTACTGCGCTTGTAGCGCAATAGTCTGATTGCCGGTCAGTAGATAATCCAGCAATTCGGCCGCCGGTCTGACAGCACTGCCGAAAGGGAGTTGTTCCGAACCGCGGAAAAACAGGCCCTTTTTGACGTCCCCTTTGAGCGCGTAGGCCAGACGGGTGTCGATGCAGAACTGGCCTGCTGAGGAAATGCCGTCACGCAGCCCGCATAGGGTCAGGCAATTGAGTCCCTGCACACAGCGGCGCTGGTCAGCCTTGGCGTGGGACTGCAGGGCTTTTTCACGGCCCAGATAATTTTTCAGCCAGGGCGTGCGCACCGCTCGTGCTGGAAGGCCGGCGACACTCATGAATGTAACGATGTCTTCGGGTCTGGCTTCAGCCAGCACGCGCTTGAAAGCGATATCCGCATCACCTTCCTCGGTGACCGCAAACGCAGTGCCGATCTGCACTGCCGATGCGCCCATCTGCAGCAGATCTCGGACTTGCTCATGACTGTGTATGCCCCCGCCCGTAATCAGCGGAATGCGTTCGCGTTCAAGACCCATGGTGCGGAATAATTCGAGGATCTCGGTCAGCGCCTGCCCGAAATTGAAGCGCGGGTCGTTGATTTCTTCAACTTTGGTAGCGCCGAGGTGGCCGCCGGCATAACGCGGATGTTCGATGACAATGGCATCGGGCAGGCGCTGTTTGCGCAGCCATTTTTTTACAATGATGCCGACACCCCGTGCATCGGAAAGAATGGGGATCAGCGCCACTTCGGGGAAATCGCGGGTCATGTCCGGTAAATCAAGTGGCAACCCTGCACCCATGACTATGGCGTGTGCACCGCTTTCGCAGGATTGCCGCACATAAGCCGGATGGGCAGCCACGGCTTTCATGATGTTGACAGCAACGGCCCCACGGCCAGCCGCGATGTCGAGTGCTTTGCGGATCTCGCGATCCAGTGCAACCAGATTAATGCGGTCCAGTGTTTCGCGATCATGGCAATCGACTGACTGCGCAAGCAGATCGGGATGATGGTGGCGCAGGTCAACGCTGGAAATCGTGCCCAACGCGCCCAGTGCGGCGACGCTTCCTGCAAGACGGTGCGCCGAGACGCCGACACCCATGCCACCCTGAACTACAGGCAGCAACTGGCGGCCGCGCAATTTCCATGCAGGTAGCGATGCGTTCATTCAGGAAGGGTCGGAGGATTAAAACGTTAAATATGGTTGTTTTTATGCAGGGGTGCCTTGATTTGGATCAGCAAAACACTGATGCGCCCAACCGGTCACTGGGTGCTGCGCAGCGCGTTCGGAGGTGGAATCCCAAGGCACTGCATGACGAAAACGTCTGCATTGTTCAAATTAAACGCAGTTCACGAAAAATTTCATGTAACAGCTTCAGGTTTGAGGCAATGCGGTTTTCGGATATCAGTGGCAGTGGCGCAATTCAAGCGGTGATTCGCTGCCAGCGATCAGATCCTGGTCACTGTTTTGATCCGGACGATTCAAGGCTGAGCAGGTTTTTTTGAATACCCATTTGTCCGGACGGCATACTGGGCGGGTGCGTTTATCCGTCGTACACACACGTTTGGCGGAACACCCGCCTGCTGTTTGCGCTGGATCAAGCTTGCTGATTGCTGTTGGCCTATCATCAAAGTCGGCAACCAATTAACAAGTTATTGACTTTTTTTATAATTACAAAGGAGAAAAGATCATGAAAATATTGATGAGCATTGTTTTGGGAGGGGTCATCGGATTTTCGCCTCTGGCCGGCGCCCAAGAACTGACTTGGCGCAAGGACATCGAGCCGATTATCAAGGCCGGGTGTGGCGACTGCCACGGTGCCAGCGAGCCGGAATTTGCAGAGTGGATGGTCCGGCGCGAGAAAGAGAAGAAATTGGCGCCGAGAATGGACACTTATGCACATTTCATGAGTTACGTGGCTTGGCCAGCTACCGGCGCAATGATGCGGCGTCTTGATGACGGCAAGAGCCCGATCGCTGGCGGAAAGCCCGGCAATATGTATCGTTACCTGGGTGATTCGGATGCCGACCGCGCGAAGAATCTGGCAACAATCAAGGCTTGGTTGGGCGAGGGTAACTGGAATCTGAACCGGTTGGAGAAGCGTGGCGACGTGCCGGGCCTCACCATTGAGCAACTTGGCAAGATAAAGCCCAAATACTGATCGACCCGTTCACGGGTCTGCGCCCGGAACACTGAAATCGAGTTGCTGAAGCCCGTGTTTTCACGGGCTTCTTTTTTTGTACTGATTTGCGATGGAAGCTTGATCCCGGTGCCGGCCTGAGCAGGTCGCATTCACGGTTTCAGCTAAAGCTGATGCAGTTCTCCCACACGGTGACGCAAACATCACGCCTCAGATGGGCTGCGCTTTGAGTTCAGGAATTCCGGCGGGATGCATGTGACGTTGTCGATGCGGTCAGTAATCATCATGGCGGCCTTGGGGGGGGCTGCGAATAAAAAACTCCGCAGTGTGCATCGTGACGATGCCGCACTGCGGAGTTTGGCTGTGCCCCGTGTTCAGGGTTTGGCCTCCGGAAGATCCGGACCGGATGCTGTAATCCGGTTTTAGCGCATTACCAGGACTGGTGTCGTTGTGTTTGCGAGTACTTTCTGTGTTTCGCTGCCCAAGATCATTTTGGACAGGCCGCTACGTCCGTGTGACGCCATTGCGATCAGGTCGCAGCCGTATTTCTTGACGGCCTTGACGATGGCGTCCGCCGGGAAATCGCTGGTGACAAAAAAGCAGTCAACCTTGACACCCGCCGCGGCAGCTTCTTTTTTGATCACTTCAAGGTGTTTTTCCGCGACCTTTTTGGCTGTGGCCTGGTAGTCCTTGGGCATCACGAAATTGGGCGGAATGTAATCGGCATAGACATTGAATTTGTAGGCCGGAGCGACATGGAATCCGGTGACTTTCGCGCCGCTCAGCTTGGCAAGGGCAACCGCCTTTTTGACGGCTTTGCGGGAAAGTGCCGACCCGTCGATGGGAACCATGATATTGCGGAACATGAGTGACCTCCTTCTGTAGTTTTGTTAAAGGACAAGCGTAATTTAGTCGTTTGGCATGCGGGGAGCTTGATGTAGATCAAAACCGCGCCGGCACTAGCTGCTTATTCTCGCCGGGTGACCAATCTGGCAGGGAGCCTCCATGCAGTCGCAATCGACGTATAACTACACTGTGGTCCGGCAGTTCGCGATCATGACCGTTGTCTGGGGCATTGTCGGCATGCTTGTCGGTGTGCTGATCGCCGCGCAACTGATCTGGCCTGATCTCAACCTCGCATCCTGGCTGTCCTACGGCCGCTTGCGTCCCCTTCATACCAACGCGGTTATTTTCGCCTTTGGCGGGTCGGCGCTGTTTGCGACTTCGTATTACGTGGTGCAGCGAACCTGTCATGCCCGGCTTTTCGGCGGGTGGTTGCCTGCCCTGACGTTCTGGGGGTGGCAACTGGTTATCGTGCTGGCTGCGGTCACATTGCCGTTGGGGATGACCAGCGGCAAGGAATACGCCGAGCTGGAGTGGCCGATTGACCTGCTGATCACCGTGGTCTGGGTGTCTTATGCAATCGTGTTTTTCGGCACGGTGTTCAAGCGCAAGACACCTCATATTTACGTGGCTAATTGGTTTTTCGGCGCTTTCATTCTCACGGTTGCGGTGTTGCACCTGGTCAACAGTGCGGCGATCCCGGTTTCGCTGACCAAGTCCTATTCCGCCTATGCGGGCGTGCAGGATGCGATGATTCAGTGGTGGTATGGCCATAATGCGGTGGGGTTCTTCCTGACCGCGGGCTTCCTCGGCATGATGTACTACTTCATTCCGAAGCAGGCCGGTCGTCCGGTGTACTCCTACCGGCTGTCAGTGGTGCACTTCTGGGCACTGGTTTTCACCTATATGTGGGCAGGTCCCCACCATCTGCACTACACCGCGCTGCCGGATTGGGCGCAGTCGATCGGCATGATCTTTTCTCTGGTGCTGCTGGCGCCGTCTTGGGGCGGCATGATCAACGGCATCATGACGCTGTCCGGCGCATGGCACAAACTGCGTACCGATCCGATCCTCAAGTTCCTGGTGGTTTCGCTGTCTTTCTACGGCATGTCGACGTTTGAAGGTCCGATGATGTCGATCAAAACCGTGAATGCGCTGTCGCATTACACCGATTGGACGGTGGGCCATGTGCACAGCGGTGCGCTGGGCTGGGTCGGCATGGTCTCGGTGGGCAGTCTGTATTACCTGATCCCGCGGCTGTTCGGCCGCACCGAGATGCACAGCATGAAACTGGTCACGCTGCACTTCTGGGTGGCGACCATCGGCATCGTCCTTTATATCGCGGCAATGTGGATCGCCGGCGTGATGCAGGGCCTGATGTGGCGTGCGGTGAATCCCGACGGCACCCTGACCTATGCCTTCGTCGAGTCGGTTAAAGCCACCTATCCCTACTACATGGTGCGGTTGCTCGGCGGAACGCTGTACTTCTCCGGGATGCTGATCATGGCCTACAACGTGTTCAAGACCGTGGCCGGACAGAAACCTGCCGAAGTGGCCATCCCCGCGGTTTCCGGGGCGCACGCCTGATCATTTAAGTAATTGAATATAAACGAAATTTAGAAACATCAGGAGAGTACATGGACAATTCGGGCCATGCGGTAATTGAAAAGAACATGGGGCTGATGATCGTATTGATCATTGTGGCAATCAGCTTCGGCGGTCTCGTGGAAATCGTGCCGCTGTTCTTCCAGAAATCGACAACCGAACCGGTTGCCGGTCTCAAACCCTATACGGCGCTGCAGTTATCAGGTCGTGACGTTTACATCCGTGAGGGCTGCTACAACTGCCATTCACAGATGATTCGTCCGTTTCGGGCCGAGACCGAGCGTTATGGTCACTACTCGGTGGCAGGCGAGTTCGTCTATGACCATCCCTTCCAGTGGGGCAGCAAGCGCACCGGACCGGACCTGGCGCGCGTTGGCGGCCGCTATTCGGACGACTGGCATCGTGTGCATCTGATCAATCCTCGCGATCTGGTGCCGGAGTCGAACATGCCGGCTTATGCCTGGCTGGCTACTGCCCAGCTGGATGCCGAAGGCGTACCGGGAAAGATGCGCGCGCTGCGCAAGCTTGGCGTTCCCTATACCGAAGAAGACATCGCAACGGCGAGCGAGGCCGTAAAAGGCAAAACAGAATTGGATGCGCTGATCGCGTACCTGCAGGGACTGGGTACGGCACTGCGCAACGTGAGATAAGCCATGGATATCAATCTGGTGCGTTCGATTCTGACGGCGGTGATGTTTGCCGTGTTCATGGGCATCGTGTTCTGGGCCTGGAGCGGCCGGCGCAAGTCGGATTTTGAGGCAGCGGCCCGGTTGCCGCTGGATGACGATTTTGCAGAGCAGGAAATGGCGCGCAATAACGGAAGCAAGGGGAGAGCGCAATAATGAGTGATTTTGTTCACGACGGCTGGAGCCTTTACATCGCCATCATCACGCTGGCCAGTCTGGTTGCCTGTGCCGTGCTGCTCAAGCTGATGTCCACGCGCAAGATGGCGCCGGGCGAAAAACCGGGTACCACGGGCCACATCTGGGATGAAGACCTGCAGGAATGGCACAACCCGCTGCCGAGCTGGTGGATGTGGCTGTTCTACATCACTATCGTGTTTGCGCTGGTCTACCTGATTCTTTATCCGGGGCTGGGTTCATACAAAGGTTATCTGGGCTGGACCTCCGCGGGGCAGTATCAGGACGAGCAGAAGCAGGCTGCGGCAACCTATGGCCCGATCATCGACAAGTTCCTCAAGCAGGATGTGCAGACCGTAGCGGCCAATCCGGAAGCCCGGGAAATCGGGCAGCGACTGTTCCTCAATTATTGCGCGCAGTGTCATGGTTCGGATGCCGGCGGCTCCGAGGGCTACCCCAATCTGCGCGACAGTGACTGGCTCTATGGCGGCACGCCGGAAGCGATCAAGACGACGCTGATCAATGGACGCATTGGCGCGATGCCCCCGATGGGGGCTGCCGTAGGCGGTGCCGAGGACGTGCGGGATGTTGCGCATTACGTGCTGTCGATTGCTGGCCGCACGAATGACAGTATGCGGGCACAGCGCGGCAAGGCCAAGTTCGCTTCGACCTGTGCGGCCTGCCACGGACCGGATGGCAAGGGCAATCAGCAAATCGGCGCCCCCAATCTGACGGACGATATCTGGCTGCATGGCGGCACCGAAGCGGTGATTATCGAAACCATCGTCAAGGGCCGGATGAACCAGATGCCGGCGCACAAGGACTTCCTGGACGAGGGCAAGATCCATCTGTTGTCCGCTTACGTCCTGGGGCTGTCCGGACAGGCCGCCAAATAAAATGCGGGCGCCGGACCACGTGGCCGCGCCGGCGCCGGCTGCGGAAGAGCTGGAGACCTCTTTATACGAGGTCCGCAAGAAGATCTATGCGCGTGCCGTCAGCGGACTTTTTGCCCGCTGGCGGATCGCGATGGTCATCATCACCCAGTTGGTCTTTTACTGTTCGCCGTGGTTGACATGGAACGATCGTCAGGCTGTCCTGTTCGATCTCGTATCGCGAAAATTCTACATTTTCGGTCTGGTGTTCTGGCCGCAGGACTTCATTTTCCTGACGGCATTACTGATCATCTCGGCATATTCGCTGTTTCTGTTTACCGCAGTTGCGGGGCGGCTGTGGTGCGGTTATGCCTGCCCGCAGACGGTCTACACCGAGATGTTCATGTGGATCGAGCGCAAGATCGAAGGCGACCGTGTGCAGCGGATGCGCCTCGACCAGTCTGAACTCAGTGCACGCAAGTTTGGTCTGAAGTTGTCAAAACACGGTGTGTGGATTGCCGTTGCGCTGTGGACTGGTTTCACCTTTGTCGGTTACTTCACGCCGATCAAGACATTGGCCGCCTCGTTCTCGCCATGGGCGCTGGGGCCGTGGGAAACGTTCTGGATTTTCTTTTACGGTTTTGCCACCTACGGCAATGCCGGCTGGATGCGTGAGCAGGTATGCAAGTACATGTGCCCCTATGCCCGTTTCCAGAGCGTGATGTTTGACCCCGATACCCTTGTTATTACCTATGACGCCAAACGCGGTGATCCGCGCGGCGCGCGCGGCCGCAAAGCCGATCCCAAGGCGATGGGGCTGGGTGACTGCGTGGACTGCAACATCTGCGTGCAGGTCTGCCCGACCGGTATCGATATCCGCAAGGGCTTGCAATACGAATGCATCGGTTGTGCGGCCTGCATTGACGGTTGTGATCAGGTCATGGACAAGATGGGTTATCCGCGCGGGCTGATCCGTTATTCCACCGAAAATGCGGTCAAGGGAAAATACGCCGATCAGGAAATCAAGCGCCATGTCGCCCGTCCGCGGGTGCTGATTTACACCGGATTGCTGGTGCTGGTCGTCATTGCCTTTTTTGCCGGATTGCTGCTGCGCAGTCCGCTCAAGGTCGATGTCATTCGTGATCGCGGCGCGATGGTGCGGGATGGCGGCGGCGGACTGATCGAAAATGTCTACCGGCTTCAGTTCATCAATACCGAAGAAGCGCCACGCCGTTATCAAGTGACGGTGAGCGGTTTGAACGGGATGCAGCTGGTGGTGCGCCAGCCAATCGAGGTTCCGCCGGCTACAACCCAGACGTTTCCGGTTTCAGTCAAGCTGGATCCGACCGGGCTGGCAGCCGGGTCCCACACCATCGTTTTTCATATTGTCGATGTTGAGCGTGCGAATGTCCGTGCCGACGAGAAATCGCGGTTCTTTGTCCGTTGAGGAGAATGCCTTGAAAATGATGCAAACTGACACGTTGCCGTGGTACCGGGAACCCTGGCCTTGGTTGCTGATGGCAGGGCCTGCCGCAGTGGTGGTGGCCGGTTTCGCGACACTGTGGATCGCCGTGACCAGCAGTGACGGGTTGGTGACCGATGACTATTACAAGCAGGGACTGGCCATCAATCAGACCCTGCAGCGTGAAGCGAACGCGACGCAGCATGGATTCCGTGCCGGTGCACAGTTTTCTGATGATGGACGTCGCATCAGCTTGCGTCTGGACGCTGCGCCGGGCACCACGCTGCCAGCGACACTGCGGATGCAGATCGTGCACCCGACCCGCGCAGGACGCGATGGTCTGGTGATGCTGCGACAGACTGCACCCGGAAGTTACGAGGGCGTGGGGCCTGTGCTTACGCAAGGACGCTGGATGCTGGTCCTGCAGGATCAGCAGTCAACCTGGCGGTTGGATGGCGCCATGGTGGTGCCGTATCAGGGGTCAGTGATTCTGACTCCTGCAAGCTCAAAATAGGAGAAACCCGATGGCCTGGAAACTTCTTTTTGGTTCTGATGTGGGGCTGTTCAGCCTCGCCACGATTGCGATAGTCATAGTGATCGGGGTGGGACTTTATGTGTTCATTCGTCGAAAAATGGCGGAAGAAGAAAACGGCCAGCCTCGCGCCTGAAGCGAAGCGCAGCCGGCACAGCAAGGAGGAGGGATCGCATGGGCAAGCGGCTGATGTGGATACTGTGGCCGTCGTTTATCGTCGGCGGCATTGCGGAAGGCGTGTTTTTCACGCTGATTGACCCCCAGGAACTCTATTTGCTCGGGGAGCCGGTGCATTGGTCGGCAACAGCGGTCTACTCGGTTGGTTTCTTCATGTTCTGGATGGTGGCTGCCGCATCCAGTGCGTTTACCTGTTTTTTACAGCGCAGCGCTGCAGATGTGAATGAGAGTGGGCGGGGGTAATGGCCATGTACTGCGACAGTCAACGGAGTACCTGGCGCATCGCAGGTCGCGGATGACGTACGGGAACGCATTTGCATTGGGTTTGTGCCTGACGGTATTTTTTGCTGCTGCCCCGGCTGCTGCGCAATCTCCCCCCGATGCAGAACGCGGTCGCCGTCTCTACGAGAATCATTGCCAAGTCTGCCACACCTCGCGCGTGCACAGTCGTGCAAACCGGTTGCCGATGAATCAGACTGAATTGCGTGAGATTGTGGACCGGTGGCAAGTCGAGGAGAAATTGCGCTGGTCTGCGCAGGACATCGGTGATGTCGTGGAATATCTCAACCGTATGCGTTACGGATACAGCAACACTACCCGCTAGCAGGCGGGTTTGGCGGCCGTTAAAGCGATCAGGAGCGGCAGCCGTGGTGGCTTACCAATTCCCGCAGGCTGTCCATTTTCAGGATGCGCAGATGCTTGTTCTGCACGGCAATCAGGCCTTGGGCCTGAAAATGTGAGAGTGTACGGCTGACCGTTTCCAGTTTCAGGCCGAGATAGCTGCCGATTTCCTCGCGGGTCATGCGCAGGTGAAACTCCGTCTGCGAGTAACCGCGGGCGGCAAAGCGCTGGGACAGATTCAGCAGGAAGGCGGCCAGGCGTTCCTCGGCGCGCATGCTCCCCAACAACAGCATTACACCGTAATCGCGGGCAATCTCCCGGCTCATGATGCGGTGAAAGTGCTGTTGCAGCGAAGGAATCGAGCGCGACATGTCCTCAAGATCCTTCAGTGGAATTTCGCAGACTTCGCTGTCTTCCAGTGCGACGGCATCGCACAAATGCTGATTGGTTCCGATGGCGTCCAGCCCCATCAGATCGCCCATCATGTGAAATCCGGCAACCTGCTCGCGACCGTCTTCATGCAGTACACAGCTTTTCATGAAGCCGGACCGGATGGCATATAGCGAATGCAAAGATGCACCGGAACGGAACAGGTAATCGCCGCGCTTGACGGGACGACGGCGATCAATCAGTTCGTCGACGGACTTGAGTTCGCCCGCAGAGAGGCCGGCCGGCAGGCAAAGCTCCTGGAGGCTGCAGGTGGAACACGCCGTTTTGAGTTTGTCGACCTCGACGATGCGCAGGGTAGTGGCCATGTCGGTGTCCGGAATCGGGATATTAGAAAAATTGAATTAAGGGTGCATCTTACCCTCGTTTTGATCTGCGTCAAACTCCCGGAGGCGGCCGATGGTCACAATAACTGTCAATTTATGGTCATTATTACTTTATGAATAGCTCGATGATTGCACCAGCTGCGTTGCCGATCGAGGTTGATCTCGATCTGATACGGCGCATGGACCGTAATGGTCCGCGTTATACGTCTTATCCAACCGCAGACCGTTTTGTGGAAGCCTTTGATGCGGAAACATACCGGTCATGGGCTGTACGGCGCAACATCGGGGGCATCAGGCGCGCACTGTCCATATACATCCATTTGCCGTTCTGCAGCACGGTTTGTTTTTACTGCGCCTGCAACAAGGTTGTAACCAAGGATCGCAGCAAGGGTGAAAAGTATTTGCAGTACCTGTTCCGCGAAATCGACATGCAGGGCCCTTTGTTCAGGGACGACCGGGTTGTGGAACAGATGCATTGGGGTGGCGGTACGCCGACATTTTTCACGATGGAACAGCTGTCGGAGCTGTGTGATCACCTCAAGCGGCACTTCCAGATGTCCCGTGACGGTGAATATTCGATTGAACTGGATCCGCGAAGCATTGATCCATCCCAGATGCAGGTATTGCGTGGCATGGGTTTCAACCGCGTCAGTCTCGGCGTCCAGGATTTTGACGCTGATGTGCAGCGGGCGGTCAATCGCATCCAAAGCGAGGAGCAGACGCTGGCAGTGATGGAGGCAGCGCGGGGCGCGGGATTTTCGTCGATCAATGTCGATCTCATTTACGGGTTGCCGAAACAGAATCTGCTCAGCTTCAACCGTACTCTGGGCAGGGTGATTTCGGCCGCGCCGGATCGCATCGCCATTTATAACTACGCGCATCTGCCGACCCGATTCAAGCCGCAACGGCGTATTGCGGATGCGGAATTGCCGACTCCCGATGTCAAACTGAAGCTGCTGGGTCTTGCCGCACAGCGTCTGAAAGAGGCCGGATACGTTTATATCGGCATGGACCATTTCGCCAAGCCAGACGACTCTCTCGCGATTGCTCAGCGTCACGGTCATCTGCATCGCAATTTCCAGGGCTATTCGACCCATGCTGACTGCGACCTGATCGGTCTTGGCGTATCTGCCATCGGCGCCATCGGGCCGACCTACAGCCAGAATCATCGCCACCTGGAAACCTATTACGATGCCCTCGACCGCAATATGCTGCCTGTGGCACGGGGTCTGGAACTCTCTGCAGATGATCTGCTGCGTCGCGCTGTAATCCAGTCGCTGTCCTGCCAGTTCAAGCTTTCAAAACGGTCGATCGAAATTGCCTATCTGGTCGATTTCGAAAAGTATTTCCAGGAGGAAATGACCGACCTGAAGCAGATGGTTCTGGACGGACTCGTCGAACTTGATGATGAATAGATTACTGTCACGCCGCGGGGCCGCATGCTGATTCGCAACGTTTGCATGGTATTTGACAAATATCTCCGGCGTGAGCGTGAGACCACGCGCTATTCGCGGGTTATCTAGGAGTTCCCTTTGAACGGCTGGCTGCAGACGATGGCGTTAACCGCCCTCACGGCCGGCCTGCTTGGCGGAGTGCATTGTGCCGCAATGTGCGGCGGCATCGTCAGCATGACCTCGACGCCGGGGCTGGACGGCAAGTCCCGTCGCGGCATATTCCCCCTCGCATACAACGCGGGTCGTATCGCAAGCTACATCGTTGCCGGTGCACTGGCCGGCGCTGCGGGGCAGGCCGGCATGGCATTGCGCGGTGGAGTGATGGCTCAGCATCTGATGATGTTCCTGATGGGACTGACCCTGCTGGTGGTCGCCTTGAATGTGGCCGGTGTACGGCCTGTCACTCGCGGAATTGAAGCCGCCGGCAGTTTGCTGTGGCGCCAGGTGCAGCCGCTGTCGCGCCGTTTCCTGCCGGTGACTTCACCCTGGCAGGCATTGGGTCTGGGTGCGATCTGGGGCTGGCTGCCGTGCGGCATGGTGTATGCCGTGTTGCTGATGGCGCTGGCTTCCGGCAACGCGGGCGAAGGCGCGCTGATTCTGGCTGCATTCGGGCTGGGTACGCTGCCCAACCTGCTGGTGATTGGTGCCGCCCTCGGGCGCACACGGCGCTGGATGCAGGTGACGTGGGTGCGTTATCTGGCCAGCGGAATCATTGCAGCGATCGGGGTCTACGGCATGCTGCATGTCCTGCAACCGGCGGCGCAGCAGCCGGACAGTCTTTTTTGCCGGATTGCTCCGGGATTGGCAGAGTTGCTGCGCTGAACCATGCTATCGGCGCTTTCCTCAAGCGCCGGTGCCACGCCAAAGTCAGCGAATGATGCCGAAGGCCACGCGCCCACCGGAATTACCGGTAGGATCGGTTACGAGGTCATCCGCTGCGGCGTGAACAATGACTGACCGGCCGATCACACCGTCAGACTTGTTGCTGACCGAAATCCCGCCAACGACGAAATTGAATTTCGCCACACCCTGATCATTGAAATTGATGTTGCCGAGGTCGCCGGCATGGCGTTCCGGTTCGTAGGGACCGCCATGCTTGTGTCCCCGCGGGTTGAAGTGCCCGCCGGCGCTCATGGCCTGTGCATCGCTGCAGTCCCCCTTTTCATGAACATGAAAACCTTTGGGGCCCCTGGAATGTCCGCTGATCTCGCCGCTGACGCGTACGATGTCGGCGCCGACCTGTGTGAAGGTCACGGTGCCACGGACCTGGCTGCCGCTGCGCGAATCGAGATTGGCGGTCGCCATGGCTTCCGGCTGGTCAGCCGTACCTGCGCAAGCCGAGGTGAGGGCGATGAGAGTTATGGCGATGACGGCGCGCATCATGGTTGGTCTCCTTTGGTGAATCCGCAAGCATGCAGAGAATGATTTCAACTATTTAATTTTATTGAATTAATTTTAATTTTACGTTTGGTGCAAGTCGCCAAGGCGCTGATACGGAAACAATATGTTGAACCAGATTACCTTGCCCCAAGCATGAACATATTTTGTGCCCGCTGAAAAAGGGATGGAGCATTGAATTGTCTGGCGTTTCTGTGGCGAGCAGTCTGTCACCAGAGATCAACTGCAGATCCTTGGAATGGGAACCCCGATAAAGGGGCGCCGAACAAAACGGCCCGCAACTGCGGGCCGTGATCACGCAGTGCGGCTTGCATGTGCTACTGCCAGCGATACTGGTAGCTGATGCCGAGGAAATTAACCTTCTGTACCGGATCCTGCAGCATCCGGGTCCCGTCCGAGAAGGTCCAGGTTGACCATGTCCAGTCGTTGGTGCTGAAGCGATCTATGATGTAATCAATGCGCACATCAGAATTTTTCTTGACAGCGTATTTTGCAAACAGCTGGAGTCTGGTGTTGCGAGTGGTGATTTCCGGAAGTGTCGCAACCACTGTGCCCGGTGCAACCGCATTAAGCCGTTGCTGGTCGTAGGTGTCGGCAATGTCCGAGTGGCTCAGGTCTGCACCGAGTTCCAGCCAGTTGAACGGTTTTCCCTTTAGTCCCAGCCCGAGGGAGTCCCCGGAATTTCTCAGCAGGGCGGCCCATACCAACCCCGCCGTTCCAGAGCCTACATGTTGCGATAGTTCCTGCTGAGTTTCGTTGCGCGAGAACCAGGCGGTCCCTTGCCACTGGTCGGAGAAGCTGTAGGCAAAATCCAGACTGTAGTTGCGGGCATTGCCGCTGCGGGGTCCGATGCCCAGCGCATGGATTGCACTGTATTCATCACGCGAATCGTCGGCGCGGAACTGTACTGACAGCGGATCCAGCGGTTGCCAGTTGAGGGTGAGCCGGAACTGGTTGCGTTCACGATCGGCGATATGAATCGGTGCGACCCGGTTGCCCGAGGTGGCGACAGTGCCGTTATTAAGCGTGGTGACCAGGAATGGTGATCCATCGCGATTGCTGTAAGCGTAACCGATTGCTCCAGTCAGGGTTTCCGACATCGAGCGCCGCAATTCGGCTTTATATGCGGTTTCCTCTGTTTTTTCGCGGAAGTTGACCACCCGGACTGCTGATGTGTTGCGTTTCTTTTCGTCGTAATCGACGCCGCCGGTCACGCGGAAGGCCATGGGCAGCGCATAACTGGCTTCGATTTTTCCGCTGGTCGTGCGGATGGAGCGCGGCTCGTTGAAGCCGTCAAAGGTGGAGGTTCCTGTGGCCAGCGTGTTGTAGCGCAGGACTGGTGTTTTATCGTCTCGATCATCGTAGCGCAGCGTGCCGCGCAACGTCAGCTTGGGGAGGGGTCTTGCGGTGAGCCCCATTTGAACCAGCGTAGTATCAATGCGTCCCTGCAGATTATTACCGATGCCGGGGGCCAGGGGTACGTTGGGACCGGTCACGAATGCGTCATCCTGCATTGCCTTGCCGTATGCGACCTTGAAATTGCCGTTGGTCGTCGGCGTGAAGGCATAACTGCCGGATAAATGCAGCTGGTGTGAATGGTTGTCGGGTGGCAGTGCGATCGGGGTAAATGATGCAAGTCCGGCGGCGCCGCCGATGAAACTCAGGCCATTGTTCTGATTGTTGTACATCGTGCCGTAATAACCGCCGGTCAACTGCAGACTCTTGCTTGTGTAGTTCAAGGTTGCATCAAGCAGCCGCGTCGTCGAGTCGATCGGTTCGGGTGTGAATTCGAAAAGGCCGGCACCGCCGGTGCTGCCGCGCCCCCAAAGTCGCGCACCTTCCTTGGTTTCGTTACGGAAATCGACCTTGGCACTCCATGTTTCGGAGAAATGCTTGTTGAAACCCACCCCCAACCGGTCGCGCCGGGTCTGCAGATCGAATGTTCCGGTGCGCCTGGCGGGTGACGGTATGGTGAGAGTGTTGCCGCCGATACCGCCTACACCGGTAAATGCCTGGTAAGGTTCGTTGCGGGGAATCTGGTTGAACTCAAGGTAATAGCCCCAGTTGCCCTGTACCTCGTGTTCAAAGCGCAGTTCCCGGGTGTCGAGCCCCAGGCTGCGTCCCGTCAGTCGGAGCCAACGCCCGTTGCTGTCATCGCGGGATACCAGATCAAGATCCAGCAGGCCATAAGCACCGGTGTCGTTCAGGCCGTTGTACTGTCCGAACTGGCGACCTTCACCGTTCATGTATCCAAGCCCGAAAGACACTGAACTCTGCGGTTTGGTCAAAGCGGTGACTTCGGCGTCCTCGTTTGCGGCAGCAGTGCCAAAGCAGGCGCAGAGCGCTGCGGCAATCGCAGTGGGCATCAGCACATTACATTTTTGCGGTCTCATGATCGTCTCCTGTTGGCGAGAATCAACGCCGGAACGTGCGCTCGTTGGAAATGTTTGCCGGGTTATTGGTGCCGTGAATCTGTGTGTGGCAGTTCAGGCAACCGCGAGCCATTGCATTGGCGCTGGTTGAGGTACCGGTCAGTGATGCAACGTTGCCTTGGTGCGAGGAGGCCTCGTGGCACTGCTGGCACAGGAAAGGCGATCGTGCCTTGAGGAGATTGGGTGTGATGGTGCCGTGCGGGTTGTGGCAAATGGAGCAGTCTTCCTGCACCGGCTGGTGGGTGCGGACAAACGGACCGCGCTTCTCCATGTGGCAGGTGTAGCAGGTGTCGTTGACGCTGTCGCGGACCATGTTCTTCGGTCCGGCGGAACCGTGGGCGTTATGGCAATCCGAGCAGGTGACTTTGCCTTCAGGAATCGGATGGCGGGAGGGGCGGGAGACCTGTGCGCGCTGTTCTTTGTGGCAGGTGTAGCAGACCTGCGCCTGTTCTCGCTTGTCCCGTACCTTGTCGTGCGTGGTGTGGACCTGATGGCACGATGTGCAGGCGACATCGCGACTGGCGTGCATGCTGGTTTGCCAATGCGTGCGTTTATCGCCCTGGTGGCAGGACAGGCAGGCACCGTTACGGTCGGCGACAGGGGTATCGGTTTTTTTGCCGGCTACGCCGAAGTAAACGTCTACCGGTTGTGCGTCGTGCCGCGCCGGCGGCAGGCCGTAGGTAATCGTGGGTTTCGGCCGCTCCTTGGTGTTGGGCGGACGATTGACATGGGTTTCGCTGGCGCCGTGGCAACTGATGCAGGTGGGTGTGCGTTTGTCGGCGACTGTGCCATGTTTGGTTCTGCCGATCGCCAGAACCGGATATTCATCATCGACACCGTGGCAGCGGGTACAAACTGCATCGCCTTTGAGTGCGAGATCTTTGCGTGGTGCTTTTGCGGGGTCTTGTGCCAGGGCCGGCTGGGCCATGGCGAACAGGCAAAGTGCTGCAGCAATGCCGCGCATCAGGACAAGAATCGGTTTGGTTGAAATCATCTGGGTTTCTCCCTTGATCCTGATGTGAGGCTCTGCGTTTTACTTCTTTTCGAGCTTCGCGGCCTTCAGGTCCTGCGGCGTTGGACCTTCAGGTTCCTTGTGTGCAATGCCGAAATGGCATTCGATACAGGTCATTTTTTCCCGGTCTGCCTTGGCGTGGCGGTTGCGGGCTTTTTCGGACTGCAGTTCGGCGCTCATGGATTCGCGCTTGTGGCAGTTGCGGCATTCCAGCGAATCGGTTTCAAGCATGCGATCCCATACGCGGTGGGCCAGCATGGCGCGATGTTTCTCGAATTTTTCCGGGGTGTCGATCACACCTTGGAAGTGGCCGATCAGTTCGAAGGTGGCGCGCATCTTGCGCAACACCAGCGGAATCGGTTCGCGCGGCACGTGGCAGTCGGAGCAAATGACATGCACACCGGTGCGGTTGACATCGTGGATCGTGCCTTTGAACTCGGCGTATGGGTTGTCACGCATTTCGTGACAGCCGATACAGAATTCCTGGGTGTTGGTGTAAGCCATTGCCGCGGCGCCCACCGTCATCAGCAGTCCGGCGCCGACCAGGGCGATCAACAGCACGCCGATGGTCAATGTTACCCGGGAGCATGTCCGGCACCTGGCCTGCAGGTTGGTCCACCATTTGCCGATCATGTTTTTCTCCCGGTTGTTATTGTTATTGTTGTAGTTGCTGAGGTTCTGGCTTATCGGCTCAGGATCCAGTCCACTGCATTGCGGATGTCCTTGGCATCCTTGGTTTTCAGCGCATCGTGTGTCTCCTCAACGCCGTCAACCTTGATTTTCGGGCTGGTCGTAATTTGTTTGGTGACCTTGTCGACCCCGTCGGCCTTGCCTTTGTATTTTGCGGAGGTTTCCTTGAAAGACGGGCCGTCCCTTTTTTTGTCGACGGCATGGCACTTGAAGCAGCCGCTTTTCTTGAGCAGGGCCTCGGCGGCGCTGGCATCGACTTCAGCAGCCCCGGCGGTGCCGACAGACACAACCATGCTGGCAGCTGCAATAAGCAGATTTCGGGTGATCATCTCAATTTTCTCCGGGTAATGAGTAAGGAAGCCATAGTCTAGGTCTCGGGCTGGCTCTTGGAGGAGTGATGTGCCTGGTCTGAATGCCTGTTTTTTGTGTGCAGCGCACAATCCCGGGTTCCTGAAGGAGTCGATTCAGACAATTTGATGAATATGCACATTGCGTTATTCATTCTTGTATTGAGCCACGGCAGATTATCAGTCGCATTCAGCTGATTTCATTGATTTACATCAAAACATCAATCTAAATTGCCGACCCCGTAGCCGGAATAATCAGCGGTGCGTTGCTGTGAATGCGTATCTTTGAGTATGCATTTGATCTTCATCAATAAGCTGCGGTCATGGGGATGGATACTGCAGTATCGGAACCACCACCAAAGGGGCTCGTCAGTGTGTGCTGTAGCAACACAGGTTTTACAGGCGCTTGAAGGCGTAAGCATGTTCGCCGGCCTCGACGCATCTGTCTGTAAAAAACTGGCCGAACGCGCAGAACTGCGCGAGTTCTCCAGTGGCGACGTGATCTGTCGCGAAGGTGATCCCGGCACCGGCTTGCACCTTGTGACAAAGGGACAGGTCAAATTGCTGTTGCAGACCGGGAACGGGCACGAAAAGGTATTTGACCTGATCAGCACCGGCGCCTGTTTCGGTGAGCCCTCGCTGTATACCGATCAACCCCACTTGGTGACCGCTGAGGCGATTATCGACACCCAATTGCTGCATGTGCCGGGCGCTGGTCTGCTCAAGGCTCTCAGGGAAACGCCGGAACTGGCCTTGCGGGTAATCAAGGGTCTGGCGTCAAGGATTTACAGGCGCACTCACGACCTGAAAAGCTACATGCTGATGTCAGGCACCCAGCGGGTAATCTGTTACCTGCTTCATGAGGTGCCGTTCGAGGCTGAAGGCCCGGCAGAGGTTTCCGTCACGCTGCCCGTGCGCAAGCGGCTGATTGCATCGCGGTTGAATCTGACTCAGGAGCACTTCTCGCGCATTCTCCATGAACTGGCTGCCGCCACCTTGATCAGGGTCGAGGGACAGCGGGTCCACATTCGCGATCTTTCGCGGCTGCGTGCAGCCGCGATGTCGTGAGGGCCTTATCGCACTTCCTGGTCGATCACAATGTCAAGGCCTGAAGAGCCTACCTTGACCGGCTTGCTGAGACCCTCGAAGTCGCCTGGCTGACGGGCAGGCTTGCCGCTTTTGGAAATGCGGGCGCCGACGATGACCGGGTCAAAACCCGACAGGTTCATTCCAGGCGCCATCGCCATGGTGTCATCCAGCACGAACTTCACCGGCAGGTCGGCGACACGCTTGCGCAGTACTGCGAGAGGCACGGGCGGGCCATTCGCGGCGCGGGCAAAAATGAACACCGTGTCGTCCGCTGCAACGCGCGCCTTCAGTGCCGCAGAAATCGTCACTGAACCGCTGACTTGTGCAGCGGCAACTGCTGTTGCGCTCTTGGCCGCGGATTCCTTTGGAGCTACAACCGGTTTGGTGCCGCCGGCGAGAGACTGTGCCTCGGCGATACTGCTCTGCACAGCACCCGCCATTTCGGAATCGGCGGGCAATGATGCGGCCAGCTTTTGCCAGTATTTGACCGCTATCGCATACTGTTTCCTTTCGAATGCGGCAGTACCTGCCAGCGCCAGCGCTTTCGCGTTGTTGGGATCGATGGCGAGTGCGCGCTGCACCAGTTTTTCGGGATCGCCGACGAGTCGGCCTCCCTGAGCCACGGCCAGCACATCGGCGTAATCCGCCAGCAACTGTGCGTCGCCGGGAATCCGCTTCGCAGCCTCGGCATAGGCGGAAGCCGATTCGGTGTAACGCTCCAGCGCTGCATATGATCGCGCCAGCATGACCCAGCCTTCGCCATTCTCCGGTGATTCTTTCAGTCGGGCTGCCAGTTTGGCGACGAGTTCCTCGACCTGCTGCGGCGTGATGTCGTGTGCGCCGGCTGCGCGGGCTTGTTCCGGCGCAAGGCCTTCCAGAGTACCGACGCTCAGGTACAGCCCGGTCGCCGCGAGTGGAATCAGTGCAGCGAGGATCACGGCAGTCAGTTTGCTGGAGCGCGGTGCAGCCGCTTTGACCGGGTCGCTTTCGCCGGTGGTGTCTTCGAGCAACCGGCGCTCCAGCTCGGCGCGCGCTTCGGCGTGCCGTGTCTGGTCTATGGTGCCAGCAGCGAGGTCTTCCTCGAGTTCGCGCAACTGGTCACGATAGATGTTGATATTGACCTTGTCGGCTGAATTGTCCAATACCGGCCCCTGAAGTCGCAGCAGGGGCCATATCGCCACCATCAGCACGATCGCCGCCAGTGCGGTAGCCAGCAGTAAGAATGTGGTCATGGGCGGTTACCGTTGCTGCTGTCGAGCAGCGCATGTGCGCGCGCCTGCTCGGCTGCGCTGAGGGGAGTAGGAGTTGACGCAGCGCGGCGGCGCAGTACCGTGCGCACAAACAGCCACAAACAGACCAGCAGCAGCAGCGGCGGGCCGAACCACAGCAGGGTAGTCGTGGCCTTGACTGGCGGTCGGTAAAGTACGAAATCGCCGTAACGTGCGACCATGAAGTCGATGATGTCTCTTTCGCTCATGCCGGAAGCCAGCTTTTCGCGGACCTGGTTTTTCAGGTCGACGGCAAGCGGGGCGTTCGAGTCGGCGATGGTCTGGTTCTGGCAGACCAGGCAGCGCAGTTCGGCCGACAGTGCTGTTACGCGCTTTTCCAATGCGACATCCGCCGCCACCGGTTGCGCCTCGCTGGCAATAACGGGCATCGCGCAGGCGACCAGCAACAGGGCTGTTACCAGAATTTTAAAGTTCACGGTTGAGCTCGCTGACCAGGGGCAGAATTTTGGTGCTGACAATTTCAGGGGTGACGATACCGATGCGCTTGTAGCGGATCACGCCGCGTTTGTCGATCACATAGGTTTCGGGCACGCCGTAGACGCCGTAGTCGATGCCGACCCGGCCTTTCTCGTCGAAGGCGGAAACCATGTAGGGGTCGCCGAAACGTGCGAGCCAGGCGATACCGTCTTCGCGTTTGTCCTTGTAGTTGAGGCCGACAATGGGCATGACTCCGGATTTGGCCAATTGCACCAGCACCGGATGTTCCTCGCGGCAGCTTGCGCACCATGAGGCCCAGACGTTGAGCATCCACACTTTGCCAAGCATGTCGGCTTGGCTGAATTTGGCATCGGCGCGGTGCAACTGCGGCAGTTCGAAGTGGGGTGCTGGTTTGCCGACCAGTGGCGAAGGCACTTCGCGCGGATTCAGGCCAAGGCCGATGCCGAGCAGCACCGCCAGCGCGAGGAAGGCCACCAGCGGAAGCAGGAAGCGCCAACTCGATTTGCTGCTTCCGGCGGAGGGGGTTTCAACGCTCATTGCGCTTTTCCTACGCGGTAGCGGCGGTCGCTTGCTGCAAGCAGTCCGCCCAAGGCCATGATCAGGCAGCCGATCCAGATCCAGTTGACGAAGGGTTTGTACCAGAGGCGTACGATCCAGGTGCCGGGAGGCGACAGTTCCTCACCCATGGCCACATAAAGGTCGCGGGTGATGCCGCGGTTGATCGCGGCTTCGGTCATCGGCATGTTCTGCGCAGTGTAGATGCGTTTTTCCGGATGCAGGGTTGCGATTTTTTGGCCGTCGCGGCTGACTTCGATGGTGCCGCGTTCTGCCACGTAGTTTGGTCCCTGGATTTCACGGGTGCCGGTGAAGCGGAATTCATTGCCAGCAAGAGTGGCGTGTTCGCCGGGCGCCATTTTGACGTCGGCTTCGCTTTGATAACCGTTGACCAGCGTGACACCGATGATGAATATCCCAATGCCCAGATGCGCGGTCTGCATGCCGTAAAAACTCAGCGAAGGTTTGCGCAGGCGTTGCATGAGGCCGGTGTTGCTGCCGTCGTCTTTCAGGCGCTGCCAGATGCCGAAGGTTACGGTGCTGATGACCCAGGCCGCGAGCAGCAGACCAAAGGCGGTCATCCATGACCAGCGGCCCATCAGGAACGGTACGATCAGAGCAGCCAGCACGCTGGCCGCTGCGGCCCAGCGCAGGCGCACCGCCAGTTCCGGAAGCGGTGAGGATTTCCAGCGCAAAAGGGGACCGATGCCCATCAGGAAAATCGCCGGCGCGATCAGTGGCACGAATACGGTTTCGAAATACGGCGGGCCGACTGAAATCTTGCCCAGACCAAGGGCGTCCAGCAACAGAGGATAGAGCGTACCCAGCATCACCGCGCCGCAGGTCGCGGCCATCAACACATTATTGGTAAGCAGTGCGGTTTCACGCGACGCCATGTCGAAATTGCCGCCCATACCGATGCGCGGCGCGCGCCATGCAAACAGTGCCAGCGAAATGCCCACCACCAGTATCAGGAAAATAAGGATGAACACGCCGCGCTTGGGGTCGGTGGCGAAGGCGTGCACCGAGGTCAGCACGCCGGAACGCACAAGGAAGGTGCCAAGGAGGCTCAGCGAAAATGTGCTGATGGCGAGCAGCACGGTCCAACTGCGGAAGGCGCCGCGTTTTTCGGTGATGGCGAGGGAGTGGATCAGCGCGGTGCCGACCAGCCAGGGCATGAACGATGCGTTCTCGACAGGATCCCAGAACCACCAGCCGCCCCAACCCAGTTCGTAATAGGCCCAAAAGCTGCCCAGCGCGATGCCCAGCGTCAGGAACAGCCAGGCGACGGTGGTCCATGGCCGCGACCAGCGCGCCCACGCGGCATCAAGCCGGCCGGACAGCAGCGCGGCGACGGCAAAAGCAAAGGCCACGGAAAATCCGACATAGCCCATGTAGAGCATCGGCGGATGGATCACCATGCCGGCATCCTGCAACAGCGGATTCAGGTCGCGCCCGTCAATTGCGGCAGGCAGCAACCGGTCAAAGGGGTTGGAGGTGAACAGCATGAAAGCGAGAAAGCCGACGCTGATCAGGCCCATGACGCCGAGCACGCGGGCAACCATGTCATCAGGCAGTCGGCGGCTGAAGATCGACACCGCGACGCTCCAGCCGGTCAGCATCACCGTCCACAGCAGCAGCGAACCTTCGTGACTGCCCCAGGTGGCGGCGATGCGGTAATGCAGCGGCAGCCGGGAATTGGAATTGGTGGCGACATTCAATACCGAAAAATCGTTGACGATGAATGACCAGCCGAGCATGCAGAAGGCCACCGCCACGCACAGGAACTGCGCGCGCGCCAGAGGGCGCGCCAGTGCGATCCAGGCGGTATTGCCGTTGACAGTGCCGGCGAGCGGCAGAGTGCCCTGCGCCACGGCAAGGCACAGTGCCAGCACCAGCGCCACCTGCCCCAGTTCCGGAATCATTGGCTGCTCCCGCTGGCCGGCGCGGGTGCGACGACGGTTTTTGAAGCGGCGGGCTTGCCGCCATGCGCCTTGGCGAGAGCCTCGGCTGCTTCGGGTGGCATGTAATTTTCATCGTGTTTGGCGAGCACCTCGCTGGCACTGAACAAACCGTCGGCGCCCAGTTTGCCCTGGGCCACCACGCCTTTGCCCTCGCGGAACAGGTCGGGCAGCGGACCGCGGTAGGAGACCGGCATGTTCTTCGCGGTGTCGGTGACGACGAAGTGAACGGTGATGCCGTCAGGCTGGCGCTGCACGCTGCCCGGAGCGACCAGTCCGCCAATGCGGAAGGAACGGCCCTGCGGCGCCTCGTTGGCCGCGACCTGCGTCGGCGTGTAGAAAAACACCAGGTTTTTTTCGAATGCGGACAGCACCAGCGCTGTGGCGATGCCCAGCGCGGCAACGCCGGCAGCGACCATCACGAACCGTTTATGGCGGGGTTTCATCAGGATGATGCTCCGTTATGCTGGCGCAGGGTATCAAGTGCGTCGCGGCGGCGCATGCACAGCAGCGCGATTTCAGCGGCAATCAGCGCGAAGGTCACGGCATACGATCCCCAGACATAAAGGCCGTAGCCACCCATCATCCAGAAATTTTCCCAGCTTCCCCAGTTCATGATTGTGTTCCCGTGTAATTCCTGAGCCATTCAGCCCCCTGTTCGCGCTCAATGATGATCGAGCGCACCCGATGCAGGGCTGCGGCGATGGTATACATCCAGGCGGCAAGCGCCATCAAAATCATGCCGGCGAACATGGTCGCTGCCATCGTGGGTGCGCTGGTAAAGCTGACTGATGCACCCTGATGCAGCGTGTTCCACCACTTCACCGAAAAATAAATGATGGGAATGTTAATCACGCCCACCAGCGCGAGTACCGCGCCGGCGCGATCGGCACGGCGTGCATCGTCGATGCCGGCCTGCAGCGCCATAAAACCGAAATACAGGAACAGCAGAATCAGTTCCGAAGTCATGCGGGCATCCCAGGCCCACCAGGTGCCCCAGGTCGGTTTGCCCCACAACGCGCCTGTCCACAATGCAACAAAGGTGAACATGGCTCCGGTGGGCACCAAAGCCGAAACCATCATATGCGACAACCGCGTGTTGAAGATCAGGCCGAAGCCGGCCCAAAAAGCCATCACTACGTAAATCAGCATCGACATCCACGCTGCGGGCACATGGATGAAAATGATGCGGTAGGAATCACCCTGCTGATGATCGGTCGGCGCCACGAAGAAGCCGATGTAAAGCCCGGCAACGCAGAGCACTGCGGCGAGCCAGCCGAACCACGGAATCATTTTTCCGGCGAGCGGATAAAAGGTATGGGGTGCGGCGTATTTGAATACGTTGATGCCTCCTACCAGTCGTGGCGGCTGATTCAAGACGTAAGCCCTTTGGTGTGCCTTAAAAAATCATTAATAATCATATACTTGAAACTATTCGGCTGATATGCGCAGGGCTGCAGCGATGGCCCATGGTGCAAACGTAACGGTGACTACCAACTGAGCCGCCAGCAACAACAGGTGCGCATCCGCGCCGAGGCCGGCCGAAGCGGCATCCACAGCGCCCGCACCAAGAATCAGTACCGGCACATACAGCGGCAAAACCAGCAGCGCCAGCAGCATGCCGCCGCCCCGCAAGCCCAGAGTCAGTGCAGCACCGATGGCGCCGATCAGCGTCAATATCGGGGTACCAAGCAACAATGAGAGCGTGAGCACCGGTGAAAGTTCTGGCGCAAGGTCGAATTGTATCGCGAGTACCGGCGACAACAGGACCAGCGGCAGACCCGACATCAGCCAGTGCGCGAAGGCCCGCGCAATCACGATCAGGCCCAGCGGGGCCGCTGCAAGCAACATCTGGTCGAGCGCCCCGTCGCTGTGGTCCGAGGCGAACATGTTCTGCAGCGACAGCATGCAGGCCAGCAGCGCTGCGACCCAGATGATGCCCGGCGCAATGGTGCGCAGCAGATTGGGTTCGGGGCCGACGCCCAGCGGGAACAGACTGATCACTATTACAAAAAACAATACAACCGTCGCGATGTCGGCGCGACGGCGCCATGCAAGCAGCAGGTCGCGGCGGATCACGGCGCGGAGCAGGGCGACCATCAGCGCAAGCCCTGATCAAGATTGAGTTCGACCAGCACCGGCGCAGCAATCGGCACTTCCTGATGCGTGGTCATCACCACCATGCCGCCTTGCGCGAGGTGGCCGCCGACGACGGATTGCATGTGGCTGACTGCGGCGCTGTCCAGCGCGGCAAACGGCTCGTCGAGTATCCACAGGGGCAGCGTGCCGCATAACGATAATCGCGCCAGCGCCGTGCGCCGGCGCTGGCCCTGTGACAGAACCTTCGCCGGCAGCCGCTCACGGCCGGTGAGGCCGAAATGGGCAAGGGCCTGCCGCCGCTGTGCGATGCCGGTGTGCACGCCCGACAATGCGCAGAGGACGGCGAGGTTCTCGGTCGCCGTCAGTTCATCCTTCAACGCGTTGGTGTGCCCGATATAGACGAGGTGCCGCCAGTATTCCTCGCGCAGGTCGCGGATGTTCTCCCCCTGCCAGCGCACCGTGCCGGCACTCGGCAACAGCAATCCGCACAGCGCGCGCAGCAGGCTGGTCTTGCCGCTGCCGTTGGAGCCTGTGACCAACATCAGCATGCCGGGTGTCAGCGCGAAGCTGAGGTCGCTGAACAGCCTGCGATCACCTCGGGTGATCTCGATTTGGTGGGCTTCAAGCATCATTGATTTGCTGGGGTGGCGCGGTGGCCGTGGCGCAAACGGCGCGCAAACCCAACAGTACCACAGATAAATCGGCTTCCGTGCAGCAGAAACAGCCGCCTAAGCGGCGGCATTTGCGGTGAATGTCAGGTTGGCGCCGGGGCAGCAAATCAAGATTCAGCAGCAGTGCAGTCGTTTCAGCGGAATCTCCACGTAACGCCCATGGTGAGCGTTGTCGTCTTGACGTCGCCGTCGTGATTATTGCGAATCACGCCCAGTGCCAGATCAAGATCCTTGCCCGGCGAATAGATGGCGCCGAGTTCGACGTAACCCATCCAGTCCTTGGCGGCACGGTCCGCGTTGGTCATCACGCCGGTGTCCAGCGCCAGTTTCCAGCCTTCAGCAACATCCCATACCGGAGCCACCGACAGGCGATACTGCGTACGCCGTTCGGCAGCATTGAGCGTGTCATCAGCGTAGTTGGCGCGATCCACCTGCAGGTTGGCGAGGAAGGAACCGAAGCTGGTTTCCTGGGTCATCAGCAGGCCAACGCCATAAGAGGTTTTGCCGGTGCCAAGTCCGCGGGCTTCCTTGCTGTCTGAAACACCCATGCTGACTTCCGGTCTTACGGCAAAGCTCAGCTTGCTGGCTTCATTCTCATAAAAACGCCATTTGGCGCCAATGACCGGGTTGCTCCAGCCAGACTCCGTTACAGCCGGTGCATCCGGGGCAATGCGCACGCGGGTGCCGCCCACATAAACGTCGAGTTCGTCAGTGATGCCACGGGTAAAAACCAGCGGGATTTCCTGGGTGATCGTGCGGCCGCCAGGTGTTTTGTCACTGGTCCGGCTATAGCCGGCTTCGATCTGGTTGCCACCTTCACCTTGCGTTCCGGTGTCATCAGTAATCAGCGGTTGAAACGCGAATGCGGCGACCGGCAGCAGCGCTGCAAGCCCCATGAATTTAATCAATAAACTGCGCATGATTTTCCTTGGAAAAAAATTCAAAATTACTGCCTGAAATTCTAACGGCCCAAGAGCTGCAAACTTTAGACTGTTTTTCAAGTTGTATTCCAGAGCAGGGATTACACCTTCCACGGTTCTGGGGGGCGTGCAACAAGCTATCCATCTGGTAATGCGGTCGGTTTGAGATGCGTCAGGATTTGACGAGTTACGTTGCGGTTTTTAGAACCGGATCATGTTGGCGAGGCGATGTTGTCTGCCGGAATGGCGTTCATGCCTTTAATGCAGCTACTGCAGTGGCCACCGCGCTGTGCACGCAGACGCTGTTGGTGGGGTGCGGGATGGTGTTGGTGGTGATGACGAGGCTTGCGCCGGCCGCGAGCAGTGCCTGGTGGGCGTCGCCCGAAAAAACCGCATGCACGCCGATGCAGACCGGAGGCTTCAGCCCTTGCGCAACCACGTGCTGGGCGGCGGCAGCCATGGTGCGGCCGGTTGAAATGATGTCATCCACCAGCACCGGTGTCCGGCCGCGCAGGACCGCAGGGTCGGGAATGCTGACGGATACATCGCGGTCACCGCGGCGTATTTTTTCCAGTACGACATGCGGCGCATCAGCGATGGCGGCCACGGCGGAAACCCATTGCTCGCTTTCCGCATCGGGGCCGATCAGCACCGGCGCTTCGACATTGTTCCTGATCCATCCGGCAAGCAGCGGCGCTGCAGCAACCACGGTGCCCGGGACGGTGTAAATCTCGTCGAGTGAATGCCAGCGATGCAGGTGCGGATCGACGGTGACCAGCCAGTCGATGTGCAGTGAAAGTATTTTTGCGAACAATGCCGAGGTCACGGCCTCGCCCTCATTGAACCGTTTGTCCTGCCGCATATAGCCCAGGTAAGGCGCTGCGAGTCCCACCGACGCGGCGCCGAGCTCCCGCGCAGTGGAGGCCGCGAACAGCAGGGGCATCGCCTTGTCATCCGGATGATGCAGGCTGCACGCGAGAATCACGCGGCGCCCGGCGACCGGCGTATGGAACCGGATATAGGTTTCCCCATCGGGGAAGCGCCGCGCGGTGAGTTCCCCGGCCGGCGCTTTCAGCGTGGTGGCGAGGGTGGCTGCCAGTGCTTCGTTGCCGGGCAGTGCAAAAACGATGGTGCCGGAATCTTTACTCATTGTCCGTTGGCGATTTCGACGATTGGCGGCTGGCCATAGAGATAAGTCAGCGCATAAGCGAGTTCCCCGGGTGTTTCGGCATGCAGCGTGAACAGCGGCTGTCCGTGTTCGACCCGGGTGCCGACAGGGGTGTGCAGATCGAGGCCGGCCGCTGGCGATTGCGGCGCGCCGGCAAGTTTTGCCACCCGCGCCAGACGGCGATTGTCGATGCTGATGACGGGTCCGGCAGCCGGCGCGGTGATGACATGGGTATGCGCCGCTTTCGTCGGCTCGCGCATGCCGCCCTGCGCCTCGCAGATTGCCTGGAATTTGCGCCAGGCCCGCCCGTCGTCCAGCAGGCTGCGGGCCATCTCGATCCCTGTTTCCGGCGTGACACGGCTGGCTATTTCGAAAATCCGTCCCGCCAGCGCCACTGCGCGTTCACGCAGATCCTGCGGGGCATCCGGCTCATTGCGCAACACGGCCAAAACATCGCGAGCCTCCAGTGCCGGGCCGATGCCGCGGCCGACAGGCTGGCGGCCATCGGTTATCAGCACGCTGATTTGCAGGCCGACAGTGGCGCCAATCTTGACCATGTCGGCCGCCAGTGATTTTGCCGCCTCTGCGCTGCGGATTTTTGCTGTAGGGCCGACCGGCATGTCGATCACCACATGGGTCGCGCCGGCAGCGGATTTTTTGGACAGGATCGACGCGATCATCTGTCCTTCACTGTCGATATCCAGCGGCCGTTCAACGCGAATCAGGATGTCGTCGGCAGGACTCAGTTGCACGGCCCCGCCCCAGACGATGCAGCCGCCGACTTTCTCGACCACACGGCGCATTGACTTGACGTCGAGCGCCACGGGCGCGAGGGTTTCCATGGTGTCGGCGGTGCCGGCAGGGGAGGTAATCGCGCGCGAGGAAGTCTTGGGCATCGTCAAACCCGCTGCCACCACGATCGGTACCACCAGCGGCGTGGTGCGATTGCCCGGCAGCCCGCCTACCGAATGTTTGTCGACGATCAGCGGCTGATCCCAGGACAGCCGTTCGCCCACCGCAATCATTGCGCGGGTCAGGGCGCCGGTTTCGGTGGCGTTGAGACGGTCGCCGGCGCAGGCGGTGATGAAGGCGGAGAGATGGATGTCGGTGTATTTGCGCTCGGCGATGTCCTTGATGATGGCGTGCATCGCCGGATCGTCGAGCCGCTGGCCATAAACTTTTGCCCGCACATGGCGCAGTGAGTCCAATGGTTCGGGATGCGACAGCGTGACCAGGTCATCGTCTTCTACTGCGAGCACTTTCCAGGCGATTTCGGACAGGCCGATTTCAGCGATGCCCAGCAGATTGCCGGTGACGATGTTCAGTGTTGCGATCACGCTGCGGCCGCGCAGGCTGACCAGCACGCGTGAATGCGATTCAAAACCTTCGGAGCGGCATATGGCGCAGTCGCTGCGCATGAATATCACCGGCTCGTAATAGGTATCGATGCCAAGCCGGCGCGGTTGCAGCAGATTGATCGCCCGTTCGCGGGTTGTCTGTTTGTTCATGATGGTTGTTGCAGGGGTATTGGTGCCCCTGCAAAACCATCATTGTACGGGATCGATGCGGTTGACGATGTAGGCTCCGCCGGATTGCTCTGCGGCAAATTTCACTTTGTCCCCGGTTTTGGCACGGTCAAGCAGTGCCGGATCCTTGACCTGAAACACCATGGTCATCGGCGGCATGTTGAGGTTGGCAATCGGGCCATGGCGGATGGTGATTTTCTGCGCGTCGCGGTCGACTTTACGGATTTCGCCGTCGCTCAGTGTTGCCGTGGCGGGTGCAGCCTGGTGTGCCGAATGATCGGCAGCGTTGTGCTGGGCGTATGCGGGCGTGGCCAGTGCGGCAGAGATCAGGGACAGGGTCAGTGGTAGGGTCGGTGTTAGTTTCATGTTGCGCTCCTCGAATTTAAAAAATCAGCGCCCGTAGCGGGCATAAACGGAATGACGGCCGTTCTTGTCCACCAGCAGCACTTCGTATGGCTGGGGTTTTGCCGACTCCATGCCCGGTGAGCCTTGGGGCATGCCCGGAACGGCAAGTCCGGTTGCCAGCGGTTTTTCAGCCAGCAGGCGTTTGATTTCGCGTGCAGGCACATGGCCTTCGATGGCATACCCTTCAATCACCGCGGTGTGGCAGCCGCCGAGTTTTTCGGGAATGCCCAGGCGATTGCGCATTACCGCGGTGTCTTCGACTGAAACGGACTTCACACGGAAGCCATTGGCGCGCAGATGATCCATCCACGCGCCGCAGCAGCCTCAGGTCGGGTTCAGATACACCGTGGCTAACGTGGGCTCTGCCGCCATGGCGGTGCCCGACATCATCATCCCGATCATTGCAAACATGAATTTGCGCCGGTTGCTCATGACATTACCTCCGGGTTACGTTGATCTTGCCGACCATGCCGGCTTCGAAATGACCCGGCAGCAGGCAGCCGAAGTGAAACTCGCCGGCTTTGCTGAACTGCCAGACGATGGTTTCGGTTTTGCCGGGTGACACATGAGCCATATAGGGTTCGTCATGTTCCATGTTCGGAAATTTTTTCATCAGTTCGGCATGTTCCTTCAGTTCCGCGATGGTGCCGAGCACGAACTCGTGCATGACCTTGCCCGAATTCTTGACGATGAAGCGGATGGTCTCGCCCTGCTTGACGGTCAGGGCGGCGGGCGTGAAGCGCATCTGGTCGCTCATGTCGACGTTGATGGTGCGTGTGGCCTTTTTCGGATCACCCTGTTTGCCAAAAGTTTTTTCTTCCGGATTCAGTGTGGCCGGTTTGCCGCTTTTTTTGCCATGGGCTTCGCTGTGTGCCCATGCGGGCGTGGCGGAGAGAGATGTGGTGATGAAGGCAGCGATCACTAGTGCTTTAATCATGAGAATTCCAAAAAAATAGTATTTTAAAACAATAACTTAGTGTTTGTGCCCGGGCGCCGGTTTGCGAACTTGCAGCACGCGTTCGCCCGCGCCCGGCGCAGCGGGGGCCGCGCTGGTGGCAGCCGGAGCGGGGCCTGTCCATTCGTGTGCCACCGTACCCGGCGGATGCTTGAACCAGCCCGGATCCTTGTAGTCGTTGCGCGCGAGGCCATCACGCACCTTGAGCACGGTGAACATGCCACCCATCTCCAGCGGCCCGAACGGCCCGCGGCCGGTCATCATCGGCAGCGTGTTGTCGGGGAGCGGCATTTCCATTTCACCCATATCGGCCATGCCGCGTTCGCCCATGACCATGTAGTCCGGCACCAGCTTCATGATTTTTTCAGCGACGCCGCGATGGTCGACGCCGATCATCGTCGGTACGCCGTGGCCCATGGCATTCATCGTGTGGTGGGACTTGTGGCAATGGATCGCCCAGTCTCCCGGGGCGTCCGCAGTGAACTCAAAAGCGCGCATTTGGCCGACGGCGACGTCCACCGTGACTTCCGGCCAGCGCGCCGACTTCGGCACCCAGCCGCCGTCGGTGCAAGTGACCTCAAAGTCGTAACCGTGCATGTGCACCGGGTGGTTGGTCATGGTCAGATTGCCGAAGCGGATGCGTACCTTGTCGCCGGTGCGCGCCACAAACGGATCAATTCCGGGAAATGCCCGTGAGTTCCAGCACCACAGGTTGAAGTCGAGCATGGTGTTGACGTTCGGGGTCGCCGCCCCCGGTTTGATGTCGAAGGCGTTGAGCAGGAACACAAAGTCACGGTCGACCTTCATGAAGTTCGGATTTTTCGGGTGCACCACAAAAAAGCCCATCATGCCCATCGCCATCTGCGTCATTTCGTCAGCATGCGGGTGGTACATGAAGGTGCCGGATTTCTTCATTTCGAATTCGTAAACGAAGGTTTTGCCGACCGGAATCTGCGGCTGCGTCAGCCCGCCGACGCCGTCCATGCCGTTGGGCAGCAGGATGCCGTGCCAGTGGATGGTGGTGTGTTCCGGCAGCTTGTTGGTGACGAAAATGCGCACCTTGTCGCCTTCGACGCATTCGATGGTTGGTCCCGGCGACTGACCGTTGTAACCCCACAGGTTGGCCGTCATTCCGGGGGCGATCTGGCGGCGCACCGGTTCGGCAATCAGGTGGAATTCCTTCCAGCCGTTGTTCATGCGCCAGGGCAGGGTCCAGCCGTTCAGCGTCACCACCGGGTTGTAGGGGCGGCCGCTTGCAGGCATCAACGGCGGCTGCGTATCGGGTTTTGACTGGATTGCTGCTTCGGGCACGGCACCCTGCGCGGCACGGCTGACCGTCGCTGCGCCAAGCAATGCGGCGCCGGAGGCGCGGAGGAAATTGCGTCGGTTATTCATGTCTTGATCCGTTCCTTAGTGGCCGGCTTCCGCGGCGGGTGCTGCGGCGCGCAGGCTGCCGCCCGTTGCCGAAATGGCGCCCGGCGACTTGCCGTTGATCGTGAACTGAAGGGTGGTGTCGGCAAGCCAGAAGTCGCGTTGCGCTTCGATGGCGTTGATCACCGCGCTGACCTGCTGGCGGGATTCTGCGAGCAGCTCAAACACACTCATCAGCATGCCGTTGTAGCGCAGCAGCGTTTCTTCGCTGATGCGCGCACGCAGCGGTACCACTTCGTCGCGGTAGTGCCTGGCCAGATCGTAGCTGGTGCGCCAGGCGCCGTAGGCTTCACGTACTTCCGAGCGGGCGCGTATGGCGAGGTCCGCGGCGCGGTTTACCGCCTGGCGGTGGGTGTTTTCCGCGCGCGCAACTTTTGCCGATCCTGTATCGAATATCGGCAGGCGCAGTTCAATTTCATAACCGGTTTTGCGCGGTTGGCCGCTTTCGCTGTTGCGGATGTATTTCGCTTCGAGCACGCTGAAATACCCGGTGGCCTTGGTCAGGCCCAGCGAGTTGGCGATGTTTTCGGCGTTGCGTACGGCATCCTGCACATCGAGGCGTTGCTGCATGGCTTGCCGTTCAATATCAGTGGCGTCGCGCAGCGATGGCGGGAGATCGGGCAGGCGCTCCGGCAGCTTGAACGCGATGTCGTTACCCCATAGTCCGAGCAGACGGATCAGCCGCTCGCGTTCGGCCAGCGCCTGCTGGCGGGCGCGCGCCAGTTGTGCGGTGGCATCAGCATAAAACGCCTGCTCCCGCGCCTGGTCGAGTTTGCTGAAATTGCCCGCGTTCACCATCCGTCTCGCCAGTTCGGATGCCGCCTCGGCAGCGCTTTTGACCTGCTCGGCATAGACCGCCGATTGTTGTGCGGCGACTGCGCTGAACCAGGCGCGGCGGGTATCAGCGGCGACCTGCATGATGTCTGCGGCCATGCGGCCTTGCGCGAGTTCGAAGCGTTCGCGTTCCAGCTGCGTACGCAGCGGCATCGTCAGCAAACCCATCAGGTCAAAAATGAAGGTGCGTTCGTATTCGACATCATCTGCGCGATGGGTGCGGCCAAACGAGAACCCCGGATTGCGCAGACGGCCGGCCTGAACCAGTTCGGCTTCGGCAATGCCGATTTCAGCGTAAGCGGCCTGCAGTCCGCGGTTGTTGAGCAGTGCAATCTGTACTGCGTTGTCCGCGGTCAGCGGTTGCGCCAGCAGCGCGCGCACCCGGTCGCTGGCGCGCGCAGCGTCAGCATCGGTTTTGATCCACGGGGCCTGCTGGGTGACTCCGCGAGAGCCCAGAGCTTCAGTGACTTTTTGAGTGCCGCCGTCTTCGGAAAATGTTGCGCAGCCACCGCTCAATGTTGCAACGATGATGGCAATGATGGCTTTGCCCGGATTCATTTCGATGCCCCCGGATTGGTTGCCGGTGCCGGTTTGACGCCATGCCCCGCATGGGCGCCGCCGAACATGCCGATATGGCCGCCGATGCGGGCGACTTCTTCATTGATTTCGCGCCAGGGCGCGAGCGGTTCGTCGCGCAAGGGCCGGTAGCTGGCAAAAGCCGAGACATAGGCTGGCGCCGGTACCTTTGCCTGCGGATCGGCCGGCCCGGTAAGGACGGATTGTTGCGCCCCCGCTGGCGGCAACCAGAATGCCGCACAAGCGCAGCACAGGACTGCGAATTTAGACTGCATAGGAATCCCCATTGCATGAACGGGCCAAACGGCGCCCAAGGCGGCGCAATCGCGTTACGCGCGATGCGCCAGTGCAGACTTCAGGGGATCAGGCCCGGGGCGGGCGCTGGGGCAGTTCGGGGATGAACAGCGTGTTGAGGAGTGATATGCGCGCCGTGATGACGCGCGGGGTTTCCGGTTCCAGAGGCAGTATCACCGAGGCGGCGCCGGTAAACACTTGGTGACAGCAGGAATGGCCATCATATTTATTGCCGGTGCCGCTGTTCCCTTGCTGATGATCACAACAGGGCAAAGCCGGGTGTTCGCCGGAGTCGGTCATGGCCTGATGATGGGCGTGACTGTCATGCGGTTGCGCAATGGCTGGCGCATGCCCGCCGGTGCAGGGCATGACCGGCGCAAACGCTGCCACCGCCTGAAGGGGAAGGGTCAGCATCAGCAGCCATAGGGCGAATCGGCGCAGCAGTTTCATGCTTTAAAGTGTATGCGTATTCCCCGGGGTCTGCAACGCAGCCGGATCCGGTTTATGGCCGTGGTTGAAACACCAGGAAATATTGGTTGGGCAGAAATGCGTGCTCTTCGCCCAGCACATATCCGGCCCGTTGCAATTCGGCCTTGACCTGTTCCGGCGCAATGCGTGCGGCTTTGGGCGGACCCTCGGGCGAATCCAGACGGAAATCAATCACCGCGAGGCGGCCGTCCGGTTTCAGCGACTTTTGCAACTGGCGGAAATATTGTTCCCGGTTTTCGACGTGGTGATACACATCAACGAGGATTGCCAGGTCGGCTTGTTCCGGCAGTTGCGGACTGCCCGGTTTCGCCTGTACCGCGGTCACGTTGTTGAGCCCTGCGCGTTTTGTGCGATCGGCGAGGTACTTCACCATGTCCGGTTCGGTGTCGAGGCCGTAGACCTTGCCCTTCGGCACCATGTGCGCGAGCCGAACCGAAAAATAACCGGTGCCTGCGCCAATGTCGGCAACCACGGCATCCGGTTTAAGTTTCAGCGCCTGAATGACTTCATGCGGTTTCTGCCAGACATCCCGTTTCGGGTTGTCGAACACTTTGGCCCACTGCTCGGCGCCGCTGAAACTGTGGTCATGGGTGTGCGGCGTCTGTGTGGCGGCAATGGCCGGTTTCCCGGTTTGCGCCGTGCGTTGCATTGCGCCACGCGGACCGTCGGGACCCATCGCCATGCGCGCATTCATGCCGCGGTGAAAGGCGGTCGAGCCTTCCTGCACCAGTTCGGTGACTTCAGCGGCGTGCGCCTGAAGCGCGGCCGCCACTTTGGCGTCGGTGGTGGTGCGGGTGACGATGACGCCCTTGTCGGTCATCTCCACCACGGACTTGATCTTGTCGGCGTTGTCGAAAATCACCGGCAACGTGGTGCTGAAAATGTTGAATTCCCTGCCGTCCTTCAAGCGGCCTGACATGCTGGCGACATGCGCCTTGATGACTTGCGCCAGTTTCGGATCGTCGGACTCGGTGATGGTTTTGATGCCGTCTGGCAGATTGGTCACCGTGCGCTTGATGCTGGTGTTGTTGTGCACCAGATCCATCACCAGTCCCATGTCCGCGGCAGAGCCTGCATCCTGATGGGTCAGCATGCCCACCGGACCCCTCATCATGCCGCTGCCCGGGCTGTGGTGCATGCCGTGTTGCATGCCCATTCCCTGTGACTGGGCAAAAACTGCAGAGGAAACCAAAGCCAGCGTCGTGGCGATGATGATCCGGGCAGCACGTTTCATGGTGTTCTCCTGGTGATATCGGTTGCGTCGGGTGTCAATGAAACGGGGCGGATTCTACCGCCCCGTGTTGCTGTCGCTGGATCAGTTGACCTGCGTGGCCGGTGCTGCGTTCCGGCCCATGCCGTGGCCCTGATGGTTGCGGTGCTCCGGCAGTGTGATGCCTTTCTCCGTCGCACGCTTCTGCATTTCGGCGTGGTTGGCCGTTGCGATTTGCTGGCGCTCTTCGGGCGACTTGGCGTTGCGCATTTTGTCGCGCATCGCGGTACGCTCGTCCGGCGTCATCAGTTGCTGGCCCGCCTGCGGGGTGCTGCCCTGGGCTTTCGCGCCGTCGCAGCCCTGGCCCTGGTTTTGTCCCATGGCGGCGTGTTTGCCACCGTGGTTCATGCCCTGCATGCGGCCCTGGCCCATCTGACCCTGCATCTGGTGCTGGCCGCCTTGTTGAGCGCCCGCTCCCATGCCGTTGCCCATCTGGCCCGGGTGGGCGAAGGCGGTGGCGGCGAGGCCGAAGGAAAGTGCAACTGCGGCGGCGATTTTGGTGAAGGTTTTCATGATCGTTTCCTTTGCTTGAAAGTTATGGAGGTTTACCTTGGAAGTCCACGTGTTGCGGTTCAGGTCATTCCGGGCTCTCAAAGTGATTTCATTAACGCATTAACCTGTAACCCAACTGTGTCGGGCAAGCGGCTTTTGGTATCGCTGCGTTGCAGGCGCCTACCCATTGATACATTGCGATACAATTTTTCCGGCTGATTCCGGCTGGATGGCTCGTGTGATGACCGCTGCTCCGGTATAAACAAACCATGAACACCCCCGACCACATCCTTGTGGTGGATGACGACACCGAGATTCGCACCCTTCTGCATGAATATCTGCAGAAGCAGGGCTATCGCGTGACCGCCGCGGCTGACGGCAAGGGCCTGCGGGCTGCGGTGGCCGTTTCCCGTCCCGACCTGATCATTCTCGACCTGATGCTCCCGGGCGAGGACGGCCTGACGCTGTGCCGCGACCTGCGCGCGAAATCCGAAATCCCGATCATCATGCTGACGGCGCGCGGCGACGAGACCGACCGCATCGTCGGTCTCGAACTCGGTGCCGATGATTACGTCGCCAAACCGTTCAGCCCGCGCGAACTGCTGGCGCGCATCAAGAGCGTATTACGGCGTGCGCGGGCACTGCCGGAAAACCTGAAGACCGAAGAATCCGGTGTGTTCCGTTTTGCTGACTGGACACTGGATGCCGCCACCCGTAACCTCACTTCACCGCAGGGCGTGGTGGTGGCGCTGTCGGGCACGGATTTCCGTTTGCTGAAAATCTTTGTTGACCATCCCAATCGCGTGCTGACGCGTGACCAGCTGATCGACCTGATGCTGTCGCGCGACGCCGGCCCTTATGACCGTGCCATCGATGTGCAGGTCAGTCGCCTGCGCCAGCGTCTGGGTGAAGACGCCAAGGAGCCGGCGATCATCAAGACCGTGCGCGGGCAGGGCTATGTGTTCGCCGCACACGTTGAAGCAGGCGCGCGGTGAGCCTGCTGCCGCGTTCGCTGTTCAGCCGCCTGGTGCTGGTGCTGCTCGGCGGATTGGTTACGGCGCAGCTGCTGAGTTTCGCCATTCACATGCACGACCGCAGCGAACTGCTGATGCAGGCCAGCGGCATGCAGTCGGCACAGCGTATTGCCGACATCGTCAATCTGCTGGATACGCTGACGCCGCCGGAGCGGCAGAAAATCGTCAAGGTGCTGGCCGCACCGCCGCTGGCAGTGAGCCTCGACCGCGCGCCGCTGGCCCCGGCCGATGCCGAGAGTGAATCGGGCGCTCGCGCGGTATTGTTTGCATCCCTGCTGCGGCGTTTTCTGGGGGAAGATCGCAATGTCGTTGTTGGCATGGCGGTGGCTGGTCCGTACGCCGGCGGTCCCTATCAGGGTGGCGGCGCGATGCGCGGACCTGGCGGTTCGGGCGAATGGACGCCGCCGATGATGCGTCACGGCGGCGGCCCCGGCGCGGGCGGCCTGACCTTTGTTGCGCAGGTGGCCTTGCGTGACGGCACGCGCGTCACTTTCGATGCACGCCAGCCGCAGGCCACCGAAAACTGGCCGTTGCGCGTGTTGCTGAGCATCGTGTTGTTGCTGGCCGCAGTGATCGTGGTGTCGCTGATTGCGGTGCGCTGGGCGACACGGCCGCTGAAAACGCTGGCCGATGCCGCGGATGAACTCGGCAAAAACATCAACCGTCCGCCGTTGGCGGAAACCGGCCCCACAGAGGTGGCACGTGCTGCGCGCGCCTTCAACACCATGCAGTCGCGGCTCGCCGCATACCTGCGTGAACGCACCCAGGTGCTGGCGGCGATGTCGCATGACCTCAAAACCCCGATCACGCGCCTGCGCTTGCGTGCCGAGTTGCTGGACGATGCGCAGTTGCGCAGCAAGTTCGGCAACGACCTGCAGGAAATGGAAGCGATGGTCGCATCGGCGCTGGATTTCCTGCGCGGCATGGATAACGGCGAGCCGGTGCAACCGGTGGATGTGAATGCGCTGCTCGAAAGCCTGCAGGCGGATCTGCGCGAGACCGGTGGTGTGGTGAATATCGAGGGGCAGGCCGCGGGCCCGTATGCAGGCCGACCGCAGGCACTGAAACGCTGCCTCGCCAATCTGCTGGAAAACGCCATCAAGTACGGCACCCGCGCGCAGGTGCTTGTTGAGGATCAGGCCAACCGGTTGCAGATCAGCATTCTTGATCAAGGCCCCGGCCTGCCGCCTGATCAAATGATCAAGGTGTTCGAACCGTTTTATCGCGTCGAAGGTTCCCGCAATCGCGACACCGGCGGCACCGGGCTGGGGCTGGCCATTGCGAAGAACGTGGCTGAACTGCACGGCGGCAGTATTGCGCTGAGAAATCGCGCAGAGGGCGGGCTGGCGGTCGTGCTGACACTGCCGCGCTGACCATTCAGGTTTTCGTGGCTGACAAGCTGCGTTATCCTCCAGCACCACCGCAGGGGCAGTGCCTGCTGCATGACATATAAAAATATATTAATAATCAATTACTTATAATACCCGTAGAGGAGCAGCACGATGAAAAAACTGATGGCCGGCATCGTCGGCGCAACCCTGGCGTTCGGCGGCGCCGCACATGCCCAGGAAAAATATCCGACCAAACCGATCCGCATGATCGTTGGTTACGCCCCCGGCGGCGGCAGCGACATCATGGGCCGGCTGATCGCGCCGCAGATCACCGAGGCGCTGGGCCAGCAGGTCATCGTCGAGAACCGCGCCGGTCAGGCGCAGAACATCGCCGCTGAATTCATCGTCCGCCAGCCGGCCGACGGCTACACGCTGTTCCTCAGTTCGGCAGCGCTGGGCGTCAATGCGACGCTGTATCCCAAACTCAACTATGACCCGGTCAAGGATTTCATCCCGGTCGCGGTGTTTGCCAGCTCCGCCAACCTGCTGATGACCCACCCGTCGGTGCCGGTCAAAAACGTCAAGGAATTCCTCGCGCTGGTGAAGAAGAGTTCCAGCAAGATGAACTACTCCTCGTCGGGCAGCGGCAGCACGCAGCATCTGTCGGGTGAAATGATGAAGCTGCTGGTCAAGGGTGAGTTCACGCACATCCCGTACAAGGGCACCGGCCCGTCGATGATCGCGCTGGCCAGCGGCGAGGTGGAGTTCTCGTTCAGCAACATTCCCGGCGCGCAGCCCGTGCTCAACCGCGTGCGCGTGCTCGGCATCACCAGCGAAAAACGCTCCGCACTGATGCCCGAAGTGCCGACGATGATCGAAGCCGGCCTGCCGGGATTTGTCACGCAGACCTGGTACGGCATTCTGGTGACACGCGGCACGCCGCAGCACATCGTTGATGCGCTGAACAAGGTGGCGGTCAATGCGGTGAAGCGCGAGGACTTCCGCAACAGGCTGGCGCAGATGGGCGCCGACCCGATCGCTGAATCGCCGGAGTATTTCAGGAAGATGCTGGCGGAGGAGATTGAGCGCTGGGGTAAGGTGGTGCGGGCTTCGGGGATTAAGCCCTAAACCTTTGAAAATCGTTAGCTGGAACTGCAACGGCGCGCTAAGAAAAAAACTTGGCGCGCTGTCTGCTTTAAAGGCCGATATCTACGTTATTCAAGAGTGCAAAGATCCGCTCAGATGTCCGGATGCCGAATACAAAGCCTGGGCCGCCAATCATCTATGGGTCGGTGAAAACAAAAACCGCGGTCTGGGTGTCTTTGCCAGTGAAGGGATTAGTCTGGAGCGGGTGGAGCTTGATGCCGGGCCACTTCAACTATTTCTTCCTTGTGTTGTTGCGGGTCGGATTAGCCTTCTCGCTGTTTGGACCCGAGAGGCGAATTCACCAACGTTCCGCTATATCGGACAGCTTTGGAAATACTTGCAATTACACCCAAACTTTCTTCGAAATAATGCAGAGGCGATCCTGATTGGTGATCTGAACAGCAATACTCGATGGGATGTTTGGGATCGTTGGTGGAATCACAGTGATGTTCTAAAGCAGTTGCAAGGATTGGGACTGGAAAGTCTTTATCACTTCCATCGGTCCGAACCGCAAGGTCAGGAATTAACGCCTACGTTTTTCATGAACAGGCGACTCACAAAGCCGTATCACATTGACTATGCATTTCTTTCGTCGAATATCCTGCGAAGTGCATCTATTGAAATCGGTGAGCCTGATGGCTGGCTTGAGCACAGCGATCACATGCCGTTAATGGTGAGGCTTGGGCATTGAGCCGCTCTAAACGGCTAACCTTCCAGCAATTTCAATCGCTGCACCTTCCCCGACGGCCCCTTGGGCAGCTCGCTGACAAACTTGATCACCTTCGGCGTCTTGTAGGGCCCGAGCTCCTGTTTTGAAAAAGCCGTCAGCGTTTCAACCGAACATTCCATCCCCGGTTTCAGAATCACGCAGGCCATGATTTCCTGGCCGTAGTTGGCGTCGGGAATGCCGACGGCCGCAGCTTCGAGCACGGCGGGGTGTTTCAGCAACGCTTCGTCGATCTCGCGCGGCGCGATGTTTTCCCCGCCCTTGATGATCAATTCCTTGATGCGGCCGGTGACAAACACAAAACCGTCTTCATCCATGTAACCGAGGTCGCCGCTGTGCAGCCAGCCGTCGGGCTCCAGCGTCTTCGCGGTGTTTTCCGGGTCCTTGTAATAACCGGTCATCACGTTGTCGCCGCGGAGCATCAGTTCGCCGGGCGTGCCGCGCGGCTGTTCCTTGCCGGTGTTGGGGTCGATGACCTTGGCTTCATTGCCCCAGGCGGTGCCGGGACTGCCGATCTTGCGTTTTTTCGGGTCGTAGGGGTTGGTGAAGCAGGGCGCGTTGGTTTCGGTCATGCCGAAGGTTTCGATGATGCCGATGCCGAATTTATCCTCGAAGGCGCGGTGCAGTTCCGGCGGCAACGGCGCCGAGGCGGAGCGGCAGAACTTCACGCGCGAGACGTCCAGCCCTTTGTCCTTGGGCGTCGGCGCATTCATCAGATAGGCGATGATGGTCGGCACGACGTTGATCCATGTGCATTGGTGTTTGGCGACCAGTTCCCAGTAGTTGCTGACGCTGAAGCGCTGCGGCATCACCACGCTGCCGCCGTGTACCAGCGGCGCGACGGTGGTCACGATCTGGCCGTTGATGTGGTACAGCGGCATCGCGCACAACACGCGGTCTTTGGCGCTGAGTTCATGCGCGCTGCTGGTGAATTCGCCGCCGGCGCAGACGCTGCGATTCGACAGCACGCAGCCTTTGGGTTTGCCGGTGGTGCCCGAGGTGTACATCAGCAGCGCGTCGTCGGTGTCGTAAACCTCTGGCGGTGGTATATCGGGGAGGTGGGCGTGTTCAAACAGTGTGGTGGCATCGGGATCAATGGCGATGATGGTGATGCCGTGGTCGATGCCTTCCAGGGCGACTTCGAGCCGTTCTGCAAATTCGGCGCTGGTGAAAATGATGCGCGTATCCGAATGCTGCAGAACGTAGCTGAGCTGTGATGGCTGTGCCAGCAGGTTCAGCGGTGCAACCATGAAGCCGCCGTACATCACGCCGATCAGCAGCCGCGCGGTCTGGTAGCTGTTGTGCAGCATCAATGCGACCTTGTCGCCTTTTTTCAGGCCCGCGCCCATCAGGAAATGGGCCAGATCCTGCGAGTTGCGCTGCAGCTGCGCGAAAGTCATCGTCGCGCCGGTTTCGGGGGCGATCAGCCAAGTGGCGTCCGGTTGTTCGAAGGCGCGGCGGTCAACGTAATGGCGGATGGTGCGCATGGTTAAAGGCTTTTAACCGCCAAGACGCCAAGATCGCCAAGAGAACCTTTAAACAAAATGCACGGCATGGAAATCCTCAAGGGTTTTACTTTGGTTTTGCTTTTCTTGGCGCTCTTGGCGTCTTGGCGGTGAACGGGTTTAGGCGCCGTATTTTTTTCGATAGTCGCCGAAGATCTCGTCCACCGACGGTTCGCGCGGCGGGATGGTGCGCACGATGCGTGTCGTGTTCATGAAGTGACGGTAGTTCAGGTTCTCGGAGAAGCTGTTGCCGCCCCAGGTGCCGCAGCCCATGGTCAGCGAGAACGGCAGGCCGTTGTCGAAGTTGCCGCCGTTGGCGATGGCGTGGGCTTGATTGACGATCACCCGGCACACCGTCATTTCCATTCCAAGTCTTTGAATATGTTCATTATTTTTTGTGTGTATGCCGCAGGAGTGGCCGTCGCCCTGATAGTCGTAGATGGCGCGCAGCGTGGCAAAGGCATGGTCGAAATCGCGCGCTTTATAGAGTGTCATCACCGGTGACAGTTTTTCGCCGGAGAAGGGTGCGGATTTGCCGGTGCCGGTTTCTTCGACCAGCAGGCATTTGGCGTTGACGAGTTCGGCACGGGTGAGGCCGGCGATGCCGCAGATCTTGGCGACGCTTTGTGCGGTGACGGCGGAAGACAGTTTGCCGCCGGGGAACATGGTCTGCTGCAGCGTGGATTTTTCATCGGCAGTGAGCAGTGCGCCACCGACTTTGGTCAGCGCCGCGATCATCCGGTCATAAACAGCGGCGTGGATGATGACGCTGTTTTCTGATGAGCAACTGGTGGCGTTGTCGAAAATCTTCGAGCGCATGATTTTCTGTGCGGCGTCATCCAGATCAGCGGAGTCATCGACGATCACCGCGACATTGCCCGCGCCGACGCCCAGCGCCGGCGTGCCGCTGGAGTAGCCTGCACGTACATTGGCCTGTGAACCGGTGATGACCACGAGGTCGCACTGTTTCATCAGTTGCTGACTCAGTTCCTTGGTCACCGGGTGCGGCAGCGTCAGCACCAGATCATTCGGTGCGCCGATGCGAGCGAATTCGGCGTAGATGAATTCGATCAGTTTGGCCGACGTTGAATAACCTTTGGGCGACGGCGACAGGATCACCGCGTTGCCGCACTTCAGTGCGTTGATGATGTTGTTGGCCGGTGTCGCGCCGGGGTTGGTTGATGGCACGACGGCGGCGACCACGCCGACCGGACGGGCGATTTCGGTGAGGCCGAGTTCCGGCAGTTCGGCAAGAACGCCGGTGGAGATCGCGCCTTTGAGGTCGCGCATCAGGCCGAGGGTCTTGCGATGGTTTTTGTTGATCTTGTCATCGACAGTGCCGAGCCCGGTGTCGCGTACGGCGATTTCGGCGAGCATGCGGTTGCGCGCGGGTTCCATGATCGCCCAGCCGGCGGCGGTGACGAGTTCATCGAGTTGCGCTTGCGAATATTTCGCAATGGCCGCCTGTGCCTTGCGTGCGCGTTCAACAAGTGCCGCCACGGTGATCGCTGCGGGGGATTGCGCGGATTGCGGATTCAATTCAGCCATGTCGGTTCCCGGTTTGCACCAGTCTGCGGATGTTCTGCGGCCGGCGTCGTGTTGATTTGATGGACATTATAGCCAGCGCGGGCGTGGGGCCGGTTTTGCTGTTCGCGCGGCACAAAAATTGCTAGACTCGCGCTTCCCGAAAAACGACAACACCAGTTTATGAAATGGCCGATCAAAAATATTTCAAATTCCAGGGAAAAATCGTTTTCGTCGGTTTCGGTTCCGTAGCACAGGGCGTCTTGCCGCTGCTGTTGCGGCACATCGATATACCGAAAGAACGCATTTCCATCATTACCGCGCATGAGCGCGGTCGCGCCGAGGCCGAAGCCTACGGCATCCGCTATGAAATCAACCCGCTCACGCGCACCAACTATCGCGCGATCCTGGATTCCAAGCTGGACAAGGGTGATTTGCTGATCAATCTGTCGGTTGACGTCGCGAGTTCCGCGCTGATCGAGTATTGCTGCGAGAAGGGTGTGCTTTACACCGATTCGTGCATCGAGCCGTGGGCGGGCGGTTATACCGATCCGACGGTGTCGGCGTCGCGGCGCTCCAATTACGGCCAGCGCGAGGAAGTGCTCGAGTTGCGCAAAAAAATCCCCAAGGGGCCGACCGTCATCCCGACGCATGGCGCCAATCCGGGGCTGATTACGCATTGGGTGAAGCAGGCGCTGGTGGATCTCGGGCGCGACATCCTCGGCCGTACCGACATTCCGAAAAACAAGGCGGAGTGGGCGCAGCTGGCGATGGAGCTGGGCGTGAAGTCGGTCCATTGCTCGGAGCGCGATACCCAGTACGCATTGCCGCGCAAGAAGCCGGGCGAGTTCGTCAACACCTGGTCGGTGGATGGATTCATCGGTGAAGGCTCGCAGCCCTGCGAACTGGGCTGGGGTTCGCATGAAAAGCATTTTCCGCCCGAAGGGATGAATCACGAATACGGCTGCCAGGCGGCGATTTACCTGAACCGCCCCGGCGCATCGGTGAAGGTGCGCACATGGACGCCGAATGCGGGTGCATTCCAGGGTTACCTGATTACGCATGGCGAGGCGATTTCGATTTCGGATTATCTGACCGTCAAAAAAGGCGATCAGGTGGCTTACCGGCCGACCTGCCACTACGCCTATCATCCTTGTGATGACACCGTGCTGTCGGTGCATGAACTGGCGGGCCGCAACTGGGTGGGTCAGGAAGAGCGGCGTTTGTATCGCGACGAGATTACTGAAGGCACCGACGAGCTGGGCGCGCTGCTGCTCGGTCACAAGAAGGGCGCTTACTGGTACGGCTCGCAGTTGTCGATTGACGAGGCGCGCAAGCTGGCGCCATACAACAATGCGACCAGCCTGCAGGTTTCCGCCGGGGTGCTGGGGGCGATCGTGTGGGCGATGGAAAATCCGCAGGCCGGCATTGTTGAGCCGGAAGACATGGATTTCCAGCGTGTGCTCGAAATCGCAAAACCCTATCTGGGCAAGGTGGTCGGGAAATATTCCGACTGGACTCCGCTGCAAGGACGTAATCATCCCTTCCCCGAAGATCTCGACGAATCAGACCCCTGGCAGTTCAAGAACATCCGTGTGGTGTAGGCCTACTGCGCGCTGCAGAGCAAGTCCTCTTGGAGGGCGGCGCGATGGCGGCGTCGCTCGGTGCTCGGAATCTCGCCTATCCAATTCGATATGTCTCGATTCCTGCGCGCCGTGCTCCTTGCCCTCGCACCGCTCGCTACGGCCCTGAATGTTGGTGGTTCGCTTAGTTCAGTGTGATCTTCGCGTCGGCAACAATCTTTCTGAACTTGGCGATTTCGCTGCGAACCAGTTCACCCAGTTGTTCCGGCGTGCCGCCGACCGGATCAACGCCCAGTTCAGCCATGCGACCTTTCATTTCCGCGTTTTTGACGATCGCGGAAATTTCCGTGTGCAGTTTGGTCACCACATCATTCGGTGTGCCGCGCGGCACGAGAATCGCCCACCACTGACTGACTTCAAAGCCGGGCATGCCGGATTCATCAAAGGTCGGCACATCGGGAAATGCGGATGAGCGTTTGGCCGAGGTCATGCCGACGGCGCGAATGCGGTTGTTCTTGATGTTGGGTGCTGCGACCGGCAGCGCGAGAAAGCCGCTGGGCGAGTGTCCGCCGAGCAGGTCGGTCATCTGCGGGCCGCCGCCTTTGTACGGCACATGAATGATGTTGATGCCGGTAAGCAGCCGCATCCATTCCCCGGCCATGTGCTGCGCGCTGCCGGAGCCGATGGACGAGTAGCTGATCAAACCCGGCTGTTTTTTGGCCAGCGCAACATAGTCCTTGACGTTTTTTACCGGCAGCGACGGGTGCGCCACCAGCACCAGCGGCGATATGCCGACCTGGGTGATGGGCGTGAAATCCTTGATCGGGTCGTAGCTCATCTTCGGATACAGCGCGACGTTGAGCGCGACTTCACCGGAGGTGCTCATCAAAATGGTGTAGCCGTCGCCAGGGCTGCGTGCTGCTATTTCGGCGCCGACCATGCCGGAGGCGCCGCCCCGATTGTCGACGAGGACCTGCTGCCCCATTTTTTCGCCGAGAAGTCTGGCGATCGGGCGGCCGAGGATGTCGGTGCCGCCGCCGGGCGGGTAGGGAATGATCATGCGAATGGGTTTCGCGGGATATGGCGCCTGTGCCGATGCGAAACCGGCAACCGTGAACAGCAACAGCGATACGAGAATGCGTGCAAGCATGTTTCCCCTCCGTGTTGGCTTGTTGATGCCCGGAACTGCGGTGCGCCGATTGTTGTTGTGTGCGGTCTGGCGCTGCGCACAGACTAGAGGAGTTTCGGTCGGCTACGCAATAGCGGCGACGTTATCGGCGAGATACCGGATGTATTTGATTAAAATGTAAATTTTGCAATTCTTGGATGAGGCATGCGATGACCGGTCATTCTGCGCTGGCGACCCCTTCGGCCTGGGTGCAGCGTTGGGCGCCACTGGTGCCCAAGGGCGGCACCGTTCTGGATGTGGCCTGCGGCGGCGGCCGGCATGCGCGCTTGTTTTCCGCACGGGGTCACGCTGTCGATGCCGTTGACCGTGATCCCCTGGCCATTGCTGCGCTCGCGGATGTGGCCGGGGTCAGCGCACTGTGTGCAGATATTGAAGGCGGCCCATGGCCTTATACGGGGCGCATCTATGCCGCGGTAGTGGCGACCAATTATCTTCATCGTCCGCTGTTTCCGCAGCTGCGTGCGGCGCTGGCGCCGGGCGGCGTGTTGATTTACGAGACCTTCGGCAGCGGTAATGAGGCCCATGGGCGGCCGTCGAATCCCGATTTTTTGCTGCGTCCACATGAGTTGCTGGAGCTTGCTGGCACAGATTTTCACGTTGTGGCGTATGAAAACGGCTTTGTCGAGCATCCAAAGCCGGCAGTCGTGCAACGGATTTGCGCGATTTTCAGGCCGCCGCTTGATGTGAATCAAAACCTGAATTTCTTTTTGAATTCATAAGGTTTTCGCGTTGCAGCAGAAATAGCCATAAATTGACCCGGGTAGCTGCAAACTGTAAAATTCGGGGGTTTATTCAAGGCCGGACAGGAAATGCGCATCAAGTTCGTTGCAGGCAACTGGAAGATGAATGGCAGTCTGTCCGCCAACGACGCACTGTTGAAGGATCTGGTGCCCGCGCTTGCGGCCCTGAGCGGCATGGAAAGCGCGGTTTGTCCCCCGTATCCGTATCTGGCCCAGGTTCAGCGCGCATTGCAGGGTTCGGTTGTGGCGCTGGGTGGTCAGGACCTTTGCCAATTCGGCAATGGTGCATATACCGGCGGTGTTTCGGCGGCGATGCTGAAGGATTTCGGTTGCAGCCATGTGATCGTCGGGCATTCCGAGCGGCGCACATTGTTTGGCGAGGATGATGCACTGGTGGCGGAGAAGTTTGCCCTGGCGCAGCAGGCCGGGCTGAAGCCGATCCTTTGTGTCGGTGAGACGCTGGCCGAGCGGGAGTCTGGCGCGACGGACGGTGTGGTTGCAAGACAGTTGAATGCAGTGCTGCAGCGTTCCGGCGCCGCGGCCTTGCGGGATGCAGTGATTGCCTACGAGCCGGTTTGGGCGATCGGCACCGGCAAGACGGCATCGCCTGAAGAAGCGCAGGCGGTGCATGCGGGAATCCGCAGTCTTGTGGCGAAGTCTGATGCTTCGGTGGCTGCGGCGGTGCGCATCGTTTACGGCGGCAGCGTCAAGGCATCAAATGCGGTGCAGTTGTTCGGCATGCCGGACATTGATGGCGGTTTGATTGGCGGCGCAGCTTTGGTGGCCGCAGAATTTGCAGCGATCTGCCGGGCCGCGTCCCGGTAACAGATATAGAAAAAAAGACTGGGTGACAACAAGATGGAAGTCCTGATTCTGGTGTTACATGTGCTTGCAGCCCTGAGCATCATCGTTCTGGTGTTGCTGCAGCATGGCAAAGGCGCAGACATGGGCGCGGCATTCGGCAGCGGATCAGCCGGTAGCGTTTTCGGCTCTTCGGGCTCGGCCAATTTCATGAGCCGTACGACCGCGGCTCTTGCAGTGATCTTTTTTGCGACGAGCATTGGTCTGACAGTGGTTACGAGCAAGAAGTCCGATGACAAGGGTGTGATGTCCAAGGGCGTATCGACGCAGCCTGTCGATCCTGCGCAGTCGCAGACCTTGCCTGGCCAGATTCCCACTTCGCCCCTGACGGCGCCTGTCCCGGTTGTGCCTGTTCCTATGGCGCCGGGATCAACCGCGGGTTCGAAGACGGGCGAGGTTCCGAAGTAAGCAGGTGGATCATGCCGGTCGCAGCTTGGTGGCCGGTTGCAGTCAAGTGCAGTGGGTAGGTCGACGTGGTGGAATTGGTAGACACGCCGTCTTGAGGGGGCGGTGGCGAAAGCCGTGAGAGTTCGAGTCTCTCCGTCGACACCAGGCGCTGGTGCTGAGTTTGAAGAAGTGTTGGTTGTGGCTTGAAGTGGCTGGATGGTCACAATGCTGCATGGTGCGGTCGGCTTGATTGACCGCGTGAATTTCGTAACGTTTCTGAAGGCAGCAGATGCTGGAAGGTTATTTTCCGATTCTGATGTTTATCGCTGTCGGCGCGGTGTTCGGTATCGCGCCGATCGTATCGGGCTGGGTGGTCAGCCGGCTGGTCGGGATGCACCGGCCTGATGCGCAGAAACTCTCGCCTTACGAGTGCGGCTTCGAGGCCTTCGAGGACGCACGCATGCGCTTCGACGTCCGTTATTACCTCGTTGCGATCCTGTTCATTCTGTTCGACCTCGAAATCGCCTTCCTGTTCCCGTGGGCCGTGGTGCTGCAGGAAATCGGCATGTTCGGTTTCGTGGCCATGATGATTTTCCTCGCCATCCTCGTCGTAGGCTTCATCTACGAGTGGAAAAAAGGCGCTCTGGACTGGGAGTGATTATGGGTGCCATCGAAACCCTCAACGAAAACCTCAACGAGCGCGGCTTCATGACCACCTCGGTGGACGCGCTGGTCAACTGGACCCGTACGGGCTCGATGTGGCCGATGACCTTCGGTCTGGCCTGCTGCGCAGTCGAAATGATGCATGCCGGCGCTTCGCGTTATGACCTCGACCGTTTCGGCATCGTGTTCCGTCCGAGCCCGCGCCAGTCCGACGTCATGATCGTCGCTGGAACGCTTTGCAACAAGATGGCGCCGGCGCTGCGCAAGGTTTATGACCAGATGGCCGAGCCGCGATGGGTGATCTCGATGGGTTCCTGCGCCAACGGCGGCGGTTACTACCACTACTCTTACTCGGTGGTTCGCGGTTGCGACCGCATCGTTCCGGTCGACATCTACGTGCCGGGCTGTCCGCCGACGGCGGAAGCGCTGCTCTACGGCATCATCCAGTTGCAGAACAAGATCAAACGCACCAACACCATTGCCCGCTGAAGCGACTCCGGAAGAATTCTAGATTTCATGTCAAAAAGCCTTGAAACCCTGAACGCCTCGCTGCAGGAAGCCCTGGGCGAACGTCTGGTCAGTGTCACGACGGCGCTGGGGGAGTTGACCATCGTCGTCAAGGACGAGGATCTGGTATCGGTGTGCATGACCTTGCGCGATGACGACAAGTTGCATTTCGCGCAACTGATCGACCTGACCGGGGTTGATTACAGCGAGTACGGCGACGGAGGTTATGAGGGTCTGCGCTTCGCGGTGAACTATCACCTGCTGAGCCTCAAGCACAACTGGCGTATGCGCGTGCGCGTTTTTGCCGGGAATGACGATTTTCCGGTGCTTGAATCAGTCATCAGTGTCTGGAGTTGCGCCAACTGGTATGAGCGCGAAGCGTTCGATCTTTACGGCATCATGTTTACCGGCCACCCCGACCTGCGTCGCATCCTGACCGATTACGGTTTTGTCGGTCATCCGTTCCGCAAGGATTTCCCGCTGTCGGGCAACGTCGAAATGCGTTACGACCCCGACCAGAAACGCGTGATTTACCAGCCGGTGACCATCGAGCCCCGCGTGATCACGCCGCGCATCGTGCGTGAAGACAACTACGCGGACTCCGAAGGTTTCCGCAAGGGCTGACATGGCAGAGATCAAGAATTACACCATGAACTTCGGGCCGCAGCATCCGGCGGCCCATGGCGTGCTGCGTCTGGTGCTGGAGCTCGACGGCGAGGTGATCGAGCGCGCTGATCCGCATATCGGCCTGTTGCACCGCGCGACTGAAAAACTCGCCGAGAACAAGACCTTCATCCAGTCGGTGCCGTACATGGATCGTCTCGACTACATGTCGATGATGGCCAACGAGCACGCTTATGTGATGGCGATCGAGAAGCTGCTCGGTCTTGAGGTGCCCGAGCGCGCGCAATACATTCGCGTGATGTTCGACGAGATCACCCGCCTGCTGAACCATCTGCTGTGGCTGGGCGCGCACGGTCTCGACATCGGCGCGATGACCATCTTCCTGTATTGCTTCCGTGAGCGCGAAGACCTGTTCGACGTGTATGAGGCGGTTTCCGGTGCACGCATGCATGCGGCCTATTACCGTCCGGGCGGCGTCTACCGCGACCTGCCGGACACGATGCCGCAGTACACCGCGACGCGCATCCACAATGACAAGGCCACGAAGGCGCTGAACGAAAACCGCCAGGGTTCGGTGCTCGATTTCATCGATGACTTCACCGAGCGTTTCCCGGCTTACGTTGATGAATACGAAACGCTGCTGACCGACAACCGCATCTGGAAACAAAGGACGGTTGGTATCGGCGTGGTGTCGCCGGAGCGCGCGCTGCAGCTGGGCTTTACCGGTCCGATGCTGCGCGGTTCGGGTATCGCCTGGGATCTGCGCAAGAAGCAGCCCTATGAAGTCTATGACCGCATGGATTTCGATGTCGCGATCGGCGTCAACGGCGATTGTTACGACCGTTATCTGGTGCGCGTCGAAGAAATGCGTCAGGCCAACCGCATCATCAAGCAGTGTGTGGACTGGCTGCGCAAGAATCCGGGCCCGGTGATGGCTGACAGCCACAAGGTGGCGCCGCCGTCGCGCGTGGCGATGAAAACCAATATGGAAGAGCTGATCCACCACTTCAAGCTCTTCACCGAAGGTATGCATGTGCCGCCGGGCGAGGCGTATTCCGCGGTTGAGCATCCGAAGGGCGAGTTCGGCATTTACTTGGTGTCCGACGGTGCCAACAAACCGTACCGGCTGAAGATCCGTGCGCCGGGCTTCCCGCATCTGGCGGCGCTGGATGAAATGGCCAAGGGCCACATGATTGCCGACGTGGTGGCGATCATCGGCACCCAGGACATCGTATTCGGGGATATTGATCGATGAACGCGCCTATGACTTTATCGCCTGATTCGCTGGCGAAAATCGACAAGGCGGTTGCCAAGTATCCGCCGGACCGCAAGGATTCGGCGGTGATGGCAGCGCTGACCATTGCCCAGGACGAGAAGGGCTGGCTGTCCACCGAGACCATGGATTTTGTCGCGCAGGTTCTCGGCATGCCGCCGGTTGCGGTTTACGAGGTGGCGTCGTTCTACACGATGTACGACCTGAAGCCGACCGGCAAATACAAGCTGACCATCTGTACCAACCTGCCGTGCGCGCTGCAGGGCGCGACCCACACTGCGGAATATCTGAAAAAGACATTGGGTATCGGTTTCAATGAAACCACGCCGGACGGCCGCATTACGCTGAAAGAGGGCGAGTGCATGGGCGCCTGCGGTGATGCACCGGTGCTGATCCAGAACAACAAGAAAATGCTGTGCGCGATGAGCAATGAAAAAATCGACCAGTTGCTGAAGGACTTGAAATAATGGGCCTGCCGATTCCTCCGTTTGCCGGTGACATTTTCGGGCCGGATGCCGTGATCATGAAGGGCATCAGCGGCGCGAACTGGCGTCTCAAGGATTACGAGTCGCGCGGCGGCTATTCGGCGTTGAAAAAGATCATTGCCGAGAATATTCCGCCGGAGCAGGTCGTCAATGAACTGAAGAAGTCTTCGCTGCGCGGCCGCGGCGGCGCCGGTTTTCCGACGGGCCTGAAGTGGAGCTTCATGCCGCGGCAGTTCCCGGGACAGAAGTACCTCGTTTGCAATTCCGATGAGGGCGAGCCGGGCACATTCAAGGACCGCGACATCCTGCGCTACAACCCGCACATCCTGATCGAAGGCATGATCATCGGCGGTTACGCGATGGGCATCACCGTGGGTTACAACTATATCCACGGCGAAATCTGGGATGTCTACGAGCGCTTCGAAGAGGCGCTGGAAGAGGCGCGCGCGGCAGGTTACCTCGGCGACAAGATCCTCGGCACCGATTTCTCGTTCCAGCTGCATGCGCACCACGGCTTCGGCGCCTATATCTGCGGCGAAGAAACCGCGCTGCTGGAGTCGCTCGAAGGCAAGAAGGGGCAGCCGCGCTTCAAGCCGCCGTTCCCGGCGAGCTTTGGTCTTTACGGCAAGCCGACGACGATCAACAACACCGAGACTTTTGCTGCGGTGCCGTGGATCATCAACAACGGCGGCGATGCGTTCCTTGCTCTCGGCAAGCCGAACAACGGCGGCACCAAGATCTTCTCGATCTCGGGGGACGTCGCACGTCCCGGCAATTACGAAATCAAGCTCGGCACGCCGTTCGCGAAGCTGCTCGAAATGGCGGGCGGCATGCGCGACGGCAAGAAACTGAAGGCGGTCATCCCCGGTGGCTCGTCGATGCCGGTGCTGCCGGCCGAGATCATGATGGCCACCGACATGGATTACGACTCCATCGCCAAGGCGGGCTCGATGCTCGGCTCGGGCGCGGTGATCGTGATGGACGAGACGCGCTGCATGGTGAAGTCGCTGCTGCGCCTGTCCTATTTCTACTACGAAGAGTCCTGCGGTCAGTGCACGCCGTGCCGCGAAGGTACCGGCTGGCTGTATCGCATGGTCGATCGCATCGAGCACGGTAAAGGCCGGCCCGAGGACCTCGACATGCTCGACAACGTGGCGCAGAACATCCAGGGCCGCACGATTTGTGCGCTGGGTGACGCCGCAGCAATGCCGGTGCGGGCCTTCCTGAAGCACTACCGCGACGAATTCCAACACCACATCGACCACAAAAAGTGCCTGGTCGCACCTTATATCTAGACTGAAGCCATGCTCGAAATCGAACTCGACGGCAAGCTGATGGAAGTGCCTGAAGGCAGCACGATCATGGATGCTGCCAACAAGGCGGGCACCTATGTGCCGCACTTCTGTTATCACAAGAAGCTGTCGATTGCCGCGAATTGCCGCATGTGTCTGGTGCAGGTCGAGAAGGCGCCGAAGCCTTTGCCGGCCTGCGCAACGCCGGTGACCAACGGCATGAAGGTGTGGACGCATTCGGATGCTGCAGTGACCGCCCAGAAGGGCGTGATGGAATTCCTGCTGATCAACCATCCGCTGGATTGCCCGATCTGCGATCAGGGCGGCGAATGCCAATTGCAGGATCTGGCCGTGGGTTACGGCGGCAGCGGGTCGCGCTACCAGGAAGACAAGCGCGTCGTCGCCAACAAGAACCTCGGTCCGCTGATCTCCACCGACATGACGCGCTGCATTCACTGCACGCGTTGCGTCCGTTTCGGCCAGGAAATCGCCGGCATCATGGAACTCGGCATGATCGGCCGCGGCGAACATTCGGAAATCATTACCTTCGTCGGCAAGACCGTCGATTCGGAATTGTCGGGCAACGCCATCGACCTGTGTCCGGTCGGTGCGCTGACTTCGAAGCCGTTCCGCTATAGCGCCCGCACCTGGGAACTGACGCGAAAACCTTCGGTCAGCCCGCACTGTGGCCTCGGCACCAACCTGACGCTGCAGATGAAGCAGAACCGTGTGATGCGCACGCTGCCGCGCGAGAACGACGCCGTCAACGAATGCTGGATATCGGACAAGGACCGCTTCTCGTATGAAGCGCTGAATTCGGACAAACGCCTCGCCAAGCCGATGGTCAAGCGCAATGGCGTGTGGCAGGACGTGGAGTGGCCGGTGGCGCTGGAGTTTGTCGCTGCCGAACTCAAACGCATCAAGGATGCGCACGGTGCGGCCGCCATCGGCGCGCTGGCGACGCCGCACCAGACGCTGGAAGAAATGCACTTGCTGCAGAAGTTGGTGCGCGGCCTCGGTTCCGGCAATGTCGATTTCCGCCTGCGCCAGGCTGACTTCAGTGCCGACGGCAAACGCGCCGGCGTTCCCTGGCTGGGCATGAGCATCACCGATTTCGCGCAACTCGACCGCGCACTGGTGATCGGCTCGACGCTGCGCAAGGATCACCCGCTGCTGGCACACCGTCTGCGCCAGTCAACGAAAAAAGCCACCGAACTCAATATCATCCACGCCGTCGACGATGATCTGCTGATGCGCGTCGCGAACAAGGCCATTGTCGCCCCCGCGCTGCTGCCGCAGGTTTTGGCGCAGGTGGTGAAGGCTGCGGCTGAATTGAAGAATGCAGCGATCCCTGAAGCCGTGCGCGGCGCTGTTGCCGGCGTCACGGTGGACGACGCCGCGAAACGCATTGCCGCGAGCCTTGCTGCGGGACAGAAAGCCGGTGTGTTCATCGGTAACTTCGCGGAACAGCATGCTGCTGCGGCGACGCTGCAGGCATTGGCACAAGCCTTGGCCTCAGTCCTTGGCTGCCCGTTCGGCGTGCTCGGCGCCGCGGCCAACAGCGTCGGCGCTTATGTCGCCGGCTGCGTGCCGACCGGGAAGACCAGCGGCATCAATGCAAGACAGATGATTGAAGCGCCGCTGAAAGCCTATGTGCTGCTCGGCGTCGAACCCGAGCTCGACATGCACAATCCGCGTCAGGCCATTACCGCAATGAAACAGTCGGAACTGGTGGTGGCGCTGAGCCCCTTCCAGCATGGCGCGACGGAATATGCCAACGTGTTGCTGCCGATTGCGCCGTTCACCGAAACCGCGGGTACCTTTGTCAGCACCGAAGGCCGCGTGCAGACATTCGCCGGCGTGGTGAAACCGCTGGGTGAAACCCGTCCCGCATGGAAAGTGTTGCGCGTGCTGGGCAATCTGCTGGGCCTGTCGGGCTTCGAACACGACAGCGCTGAAGACGCGCAGCGTGAAGCGCTCCACGGCAAGGCGGAAATATTCAATAAAAACAATGGCTTGAATGTCTCCGTCAGTGCGCTGCCGAATGCGGCTGCAGGGCTGGTGCGGATTGCGGAAACGCCGATCTACGGCGCCGATGCGCTGGCGCGTCGCGCGCCGAGCCTGCAGCAGACGCGTGATGCGCTGCCGCCGGTGGCGACGATGAACCGTGCGCTCGCCGACAAGCTGGGCCTGCGTGACGGTGATGCGCTGCGCGTGGTGCAGGATGGCGGCGCTGCGGTGCTGCCGTACGGCATTGATGACAAACTGCCCGCCGATTGCGTGCGTATCGCTGCAGCGCGCGGTGAAACGGCAACGCTCGGCGCAGCAGATGCGCCGCTGGTGCTGGAACGCGTCGCCCAGGCGCAGAAAGCGATTGCATGATGCTGGACTCGCTGCTCGCTTATCCGCAGGCGCTGCTCGGTCCCATGTGGCCGGTGGTGTGGACGCTGGTCAAGATCATGCTGATCGTCGCGCCGCTGATGTTGTGCGTGGCCTATCTGACCTTGTGGGAACGCAAGCTGATCGGCTATATGCAGATCCGCAAGGGCCCGAACCGCGTGACTTTCTTCGGTATCCGCTGGCTCGGCGGCTGGGCACAACCGATCGCCGACGGCCTGAAGCTGCTGGTCAAGGAAGTGATCATCCCGACCGGCTCGAACAAATTCCTGTTTGTACTCGCACCGGTAATGGCGCTGGGACCGGCACTGGCTGCCTGGGCGGTGATTCCGTTTTCGCCGGAACTGATCCTGTCGAACATAGACGCCGGACTGCTGTACCTGATGGCAATGACCTCGCTGGGTGTCTACGGCATCATCATTGCCGGCTGGGCATCAAACTCCAAATATGCCTTCCTCGGCAGCCTGCGTTCCGCGGCACAGATCGTGTCGTATGAAATCGCGATGGGTTTCTCGCTGGTCGGCGTGTTGATGGCTTCTCAAAGTCTGAATCTGGCCGAGATCGTCAAGGCACAGCAGAGCGGCGCCGGCGTGTTCGGTTGGTTCTGGATTCCGCTGTTCCCGTTGTTCATCACTTATCTGATCTCCGGTGTCGCCGAGACCAACCGTGCGCCCTTTGACGTTGCCGAAGGTGAATCCGAGATCGTCGGTTTCCACGTCGAATATTCGGGCATGACCTTCGCCGTGTTCTCGCTGGCGGAATACTCGGCGATGATCCTGATCTCGACGTTGACCGCGATCATGTTCCTCGGTGGCTGGTTGTCGCCGTTCCCGGCCTCCTGGGGCCTGCTCGGCACCGGCGGCTTCGGCTGGCTGTTTGCCAAGATCTTTTTTGTGGCGTCGCTGTTCCTGTGGTTCCGGGCGACCTTCCCGCGTTACCGCTATGACCAGATCATGCGTCTGGGCTGGAAAGTGTTCATCCCGGTAACGCTGGTGTGGATCGTCGTGCTCGGCGCCTGGATGCAAACCCCGTTGTGGATATGGTGGAAATGATGATCCGGAGCATCGGCAAATTCTTTAACACCTTCCTGCTGTTCGAGCTGCTGAAGGGTATGGCCGTCACCGGCCGCTATCTGTTTGCGCGCAAGATCACCGTCGAATATCCGGAAGAGAAAGCGCCGCAGAGTCCGCGTTTCCGCGGTTTGCACGCTCTGCGCCGTTATCCGAACGGTGAGGAACGCTGCATCGCCTGCAAGCTGTGCGAGGCGGTGTGCCCGGCGCTGGCGATCACCATCGAGTCCGAGCAGCGTGAAGACGGTACCCGCCGCACCACGCGTTACGACATCGACCTGACCAAATGCATTTTCTGCGGTTTCTGCGAAGAGTCGTGCCCGGTGGATTCGATCGTCGAGACGCGGATCTATGAATACCACGGTGAAAAACGCGGCGACCTGATTTATACCAAGCCGATGCTGCTGGCGATCGGTGACGCGTATGAAGAACAGATCGCGCAGGACCGCGCGGCCGACGCCAAGTATCGATAAAGCCAAGACACAATGACTTTTCAAGAACTCATCTTCTGGTTTTTTTCGGCAGTCCTGATTTTCGCGGCATTGCGCGTGATCACGGCGCGCAATCCGGTGCACGCCGCATTGTTCCTGGTGCTGGCCTTCTGTACGGCGGCTGGCCTGTGGATCCAGCTGGAGGCCGAGTTCCTCGGCATCACGCTGGTGCTGGTTTATGTCGGCGCGGTAATGGTGCTGTTCCTGTTTGTGGTGATGATGCTCGACATCAACATCGAGAAGCTACGCGAAGGTTTCTGGAGCTACCTGCCGGTGGGCGCGACGGTGGCGCTGCTGATGGTGGCCGAGATGGCGCTGGTGCTGACCGGCCCGTGGTTCGGTCTTGAGGATGCGCCGCGTCCGGCGGCATCGCCCGCGGGCTACAGCAATACCAAGGAACTGGGCCGGCTGCTGTACACCGACTATGTCTATCCGTTTGAGCTGGCCGCAGTGATCCTGCTGGTGGCCATTGTCGCCGCCATCGCGCTGACGCTGCGCCGCCGGAAACACGGCAAATACATCGATCCGGGCGAGCAGGTGCAGGTCAAACGCAACGACCGGCTGAAGATCATTTCGATGCCGGCCGAGAAAAAAGGGGACTGACCATGATTTCACTGTCCCATTACCTGGTCCTCGGCGCGATCCTGTTCGCGATCTCGGTGATCGGCATTTTCTTGAACCGCAAGAACATCATCGTGCTGCTGATGGCGATCGAACTGATGCTGTTGGCGGTGAATACGAATTTCGTCGCGTTCTCCCATTTCCTCGGCGATACCGCCGGCCAGGTGTTCGTGTTTTTCATCCTGACCGTCGCCGCCGCCGAATCGGCGATCGGGCTGGCGATCCTGGTGGTGCTGTTCCGCAATCTGCGCACCATCAATGTCGAAGACCTCGATCAGTTGAAGGGCTGAGCCGCACATGACCGAGATGCAAAAACTCTATCTGCTGGTGCCGCTGGCGCCGCTGTTCGGCGCGATCATGGCCGGCCTGTTCGGCTGGGCCATCGGCCGCCGTGCCGCGCATGTCATCACCATCCTGGGCATGGTGGTCTGCCTGGCGGCGTCGATTTTCGTTTATCAGGACGTGATGGCGGGCAATGTGTTCAACGGCCCGATCTACACCTGGCTGGCTTCCGGCAGCATCCGCTTTGAAATCGGCTTCCTCATAGATCCGCTGTCGGCAACGATGATGATCGTGGTGTCCTTCGTGTCGCTGATGGTGCACATCTACACCATCGGCTATATGGCTGATGACCCCGGCTACCAGCGGTTCTTCAGTTACATCTCGCTGTTCACCTTCTCGATGCTGATGCTGGTGATGAGCAACAACTTCCTCCAGCTGTTTTTCGGCTGGGAGGCGGTCGGCCTTGTCTCGTATCTGCTGATCGGTTTCTGGTATACCCGGCCGACGGCGATCTACGCCAATCTGAAGGCTTTCCTGGTCAACCGCGTCGGTGACTTCGGCTTCCTGCTGGGCATTGCGCTGGTGCTGATGTACTTCGGCACGCTGGACTACGCCGCGGTGTTTGCCGGCGCTGACCGCCTGTCGGGCAACACGATTGAGTTGATCCCCGGCCTGCAATGGTCGCTGATGACGGTGATCTGCATCCTCCTGTTCATCGGTGCGATGGGTAAATCGGCGCAGTTCCCGCTGCATGTCTGGCTGCCCGATTCGATGGAAGGCCCGACCCCGATCTCGGCACTGATCCACGCCGCGACGATGGTGACGGCCGGCATTTTCATGGTGGCGCGGATGTCGCCGCTGTTCGAGTTGTCGGAAACCGCGCTGTCATTTGTGCTGATCATCGGCGCGATCACCGCCTTCTTCATGGCGCTGATCGCCACGGTGCAGTACGACATCAAGCGCGTGGTGGCCTACTCGACGCTGTCGCAGCTCGGTTACATGACCATGGCGCTCGGCGCCTCGGCCTACTCGGCGGCAATTTTCCACCTGTTCACGCATGCCTTCTTCAAGGCGGTGCTGTTCCTCGGTGCCGGCTCGGTGATCATCGCGATGCATCACCAGCAGGACATGCGCAAGATGGGTGGTCTGGCCAAATACATGCCGATCACCTATATGACGATGCTGATCGGCGCGCTCGCCAACGCGGGCCTGCCGCCGTTTGCCGGGTTCTTCTCCAAGGAAACCATTGTCGAGGCACTGCACCACGCCACGGTGCCGGGTGCCGGGATCGCCTACGTGCTGGCGGTGGCCGGCGTGTTTGTCGGCGGTTTCTATTCCTTCCGGCTGGTGTTCTACGCATTCCACGGCAAGGAGCGGTTTGCCGATGCGCATGATCCCGATGTAAAAGCGGCGGATGCCGAAGCCGCTGCGGCTGGCGCGCACGATGATCACGGCCATGACGATCATCACGATGACCACGGTGATGCGCACAAGCCGCATGAGTCGCCGGCGGTGGTGTGGGTTCCGCTGGTATTGCTGGCGATCCCCTCGGTTTGCGCCGGCTGGCTGATCGGTTCATTCGTTTACGGCAACTATTTCGGCAGCGCGATCATGGTTCATCCCGCGCATACCGCGATGGCCACCCTGGCCCAGAGCTTCCATGGCGTCATCGGCATGATGACGCATGCGTTGTCGACGCTGCCGTTCTGGCTGGCCGTTGCCGGCGCGGCCACGGCCTGGTTCCTTTATATCGTCCGTCCGGAAATGCCGGCGAAACTGCGCCGCCAGTGGGGCTTCGTGGTGACCATCCTGATGGATAAATACGGACTTGACCGTTTCAACGACTGGTTCTTTGCCGGCGGCTCGCGCGCGCTGGGCACAGGCCTTTGGAAGGGCGGCGATGTCGCCATCATCGACAACGTGATGGTGAACGGTTCGGCGCGTCTGATCGGCTGGTTCGCTTCGGTGATCCGCCATGTGCAGTCGGGTTACATCTACCACTACGCATTCGCGATGATCATCGGCATCCTGCTGCTGCTGACACTGGCCTATACCCGGTGAAACTGAAGAAAAAGACCTCATGATGCAGGGATTACCACTACTGAGCCTCGCCATCTGGGCACCGATCATCGCCGGTGTGGCGGTATTGCTGACCGGCGGCGACCGCAATGCACAGACCGCACGCGTGATTGCGCTGATCGGCGCGCTGATCGGTTTCGCGGTGACCATCCCGCTGTACACCGGGTTCAATCTGCAGCAGGGCGGATTCCAGTTTGTCGAGATGCGCACCTGGATCGATACGATCAACGCCAATTACCATCTCGGCATCGACGGCATTTCGCTGTTGCTGATCCTGTTGAACAGCCTGACCACGGTGCTGGTGGTTGCCGCGGGCTGGCAGGTGATCGAGTCGCGCGTGTCGCAGTACATGGCGGCCTTCCTGTTCCTGTCGGGCCTGATGAACGGCGTGTTCTCGTCGCTCGACGCGCTGTTGTTCTACGTCTTCTTCGAAGCCACGCTGATCCCGATGTTCATCATCATCGGCGTCTGGGGCGGTCCCAACCGGGTGTATGCGGCGATCAAGTTCTTCCTTTACACGCTGATGGGTTCGCTGCTGTCGCTGGTTGCATTGATCTATCTGTATTTCTCGGCCGGCGGCAGTTTCAGCCTGTTTGACTTCTATCAGGTGCAGTTGCCGATAGTTGTACAAGTATCTGTATTTATTGCATTTTTTATGGCCTTTGCCGTCAAGGTGCCGATGTGGCCGGTGCACACCTGGCTGCCTGATGCGCACGTCGAGGCCCCCACCGGCGGTTCGGTGGTACTGGCCGCAGTGATGCTGAAGCTCGGCGGTTATGGCTTCCTGCGTCTGTCGCTGCCCATCGTGCCCGACGCCAGCCAGTTGCTGGCACCGATCGTCATCGCGCTGTCGCTGATCGCCGTGGTCTATATCGGGCTGGTTGCGCTGGTGCAGACCGACATGAAGAAATTGATCGCCTATTCGTCGATTTCGCACATGGGTTTTGTCACGCTGGGCACCTTCCTGTTCAATGCGCAGGGGATGGAAGGCGCGATCATCCAGATGATTTCGCACGGATTCATTTCCGGGGCGATGTTCCTTTGTGTCGGCGTGCTGTATGACCGCATGCATTCGCGGCAGATCGCCGATTACGGCGGTGTCGCCAACAAGATGCCGGTGTTTGCGGCGCTGTTCATGTTCTTCTCGATGGCCAATGCCGGCCTTCCGGGCACCAGCGGCTTCGTCGGCGAATTCCTGGTGATCATGGGCGCGATGCAGGTCAATTTCTGGTTTGCTTTTGCTGCGGCGATCACGCTGATTTTCGGCGCCGCCTATACGCTGTGGATGTACAAGCGGGTGATTTTCGGCGCGGTGGCCAACGCCCATGTCGGCGAACTGCAGGACATCAATGCCCGCGAGTTCCTGGTGCTGGGCGTACTTGCCGTGCTGGTGCTGGTGATGGGTGTCTGGCCGCAGCCTTTTGCTGATGTGCTGCACGTATCGGTCAATGAACTGCTGGCGCACGTGTCCTTCAGCAAGCTGCCGGCGCAATAGAGCTGACTATGGAATACATCATGCCGCTGTGGCCCGCCTACCCCGAGCTGTTCCTGCTCGTGATGGCGTGCCTGATCCTGATCGTCGACCTGTTTGTCAGCGACGACAACCGGATCGTCACCTACGGGCTGACCCAGTTCACCCTGGCCGGCTGCGCGCTGCTGACCTTTTTCACCGGTAATCCAGAGCCGGTCTATACCTTCAGCGGGATGTTCGTCGACGACCTGATGGCCGACGCGTTGAAACTGCTGACCTGCGTTGCGGTAATCATGGTGCTGGTCTACGCCCGCGCCTATAACGCTGCCCGCGGCCTGTTCCGCGGCGAGTTCTTCACGCTGGCGCTGTTTGCGACGCTGGGCATGATGGTGATGATCTCGGCCAACCATCTGCTGACCCTGTATCTCGGTCTTGAGCTGCTGTCGCTGTCCCTGTATGCGATGGTCGCGCTGCAACGCGATTCGGTGCGTGCGACCGAAGCGGCAATGAAATATTTTGTGCTGGGCGCGCTGGCCTCCGGTGTGCTGCTCTATGGCATGTCGATGCTCTATGGCGCTACCGGCACTCTGGAAATCACCGAGCTTGCCCAGTTGTCGACGGAGGGCGTAAAGGCCCAGCTGGTACTGGTGTTCGGCCTGGTATTTATTGTCGCCGGCCTCGGATTCAAACTCGGCGCGGTGCCGTTTCACATGTGGGTGCCCGACGTTTATCAGGGGGCGCCGACAGCCGTCACCCTGTTCATCGGGTCAGCGCCCAAGTTCGCCGCCTTCGCCATGGTGATGCGCCTGCTGGCGCAGGGGCTGGGTGCCGAGATGCTGGTCGACGAGTGGCGCCACATGCTGGCGGTGATGGCGATCCTGTCGCTGGTCATCGGCAACCTGACGGCGATCATGCAGACCAATTTGAAGCGCATGCTGGCCTATTCGACGATCTCGCACATGGGCTTCCTGTTGCTTGGCGTGCTGTCGGGAACCATCGACGGTTACGGCGCCGGCATGTTCTACGTTGTTGTCTATGTGCTGATGACGCTGGGTTCCTTCGGCATCATCCTGTTGCTCGCGCGCAGTGGTTTTGAAGCCGAGAACCTCGATGACTACAAAGGGCTCAACCAGCGCAATCCCTGGTATGCCTTCCTGATGTTGCTGCTGATGTTCTCGATGGCCGGCATACCGCCGACGGTCGGTTTTTATGCCAAGCTGGCAGTGCTGCAGTCGGTGGTGCATATCGGCATGTGGTGGATCGCCGTGATCGCGGTGCTGTTCTCCCTGATCGGTGCGTTCTATTACCTGCGCATCGTCAAGCTGATGTATTTCGATGCGCCTGTGGATACGGCGCCGATTGCGGCTTCCGGTGATGTGCGTGCACTGCTGTCGGTCAACGGTCTTGCCGTGCTGATACTGGGCATTGCGCCGCAACCGCTGCTGGTGCTCTGCATCGAAGCTGTCCGCGCTTCAATCTGATCATGGACTGGAGCGCTGCCGCGCTGCTGTTGTTGGCGCTGGTGCTTGCCAACCTGCCATTCCTGACCGAGCGAATCCTGCTGGTGCGTCAGCCGCACAACGGCCGCAAGACTGCAGGCTGGCGTCTGCTCGAGCTCGTGATGCTGTATTGCGTCGCCGGCCTCGCGGCCTGGCTGATGGAAAGCCGCGCCGGGCAGGTGCATCCCCAGCGCTGGGAGTTTTACGCGGTGACGGTCTGCCTGTTCCTGGTGTTTGCCTACCCGGGCTTTGTTTACCGCTTCCTCTGGCGCAGGCCGGGGCTGTGAGCGACGCCGGCATGAAGCCGCGCGATCCTGCTGATTTCACCGAAACCCGACTGTCCTCGGAAGCCGTGTTTGAAGGGCAGTTGCTGCGGGTGCATCGTGACACCGTGCGTCTGCCTGACGGCGGCACTGCGACCCGCGAATACATCAAACATCCGGGCGCCGTTGTCATCCTGGCACAGCCTGATGCAAAAACCGTGTTGATGGAGCGACAGTTTCGTTATCCGGTGGGGCGTCATTTCATCGAACTGCCCGCCGGAAAAATTGATCCAGGCGAGGCGCCGTTAGCCACTGCGCAGCGTGAATTGCATGAAGAGTGCGGCTATCGGGCAGGGCAGTGGCAGCGCATTGCCACCTTGCATCCCTGCATATCCTACGCCGACGAATTCATTGAGCTGTTCCTGGCGAAGGATCTGACCCACATCGGCAATCAACTGGATGAGGGGGAGTTCCTTGAGGTAATGACCGTTCCGCTGGTCGAGGCCGTTTCGTGGGTGAGGGACGGCATGATTACCGATCCTAAAACGGCACTCGGCCTGCTTTGGGCGGAAAAAATCAGTCGCGGGGAATGGTAGATCCGGCGACGCCTTCCGGCGCCGCCGTGCGATCAGTGGCGGGAAGCCTTTTGGCGAGGTGCCGGAATTGCAGTGATCAGCGGGACTGCAGCCTGGAAGTAATGTCCTTGCGCATAAAGTGCCCCGGCTTCTTTCAGCAGCTTTACCATCAGTTCTGTTTCGACGCCTTTGGCAATGACCTGCCTCTTCAGATCGCGGGCGAGGCCGTTGACGGCTTTGACGAACACGCGGCTTTCCTCGTTGTCGCTGAGATCCTGGGTGAAAGCGCCGCTGATTTTCAGGTAATCCACGTTGAAGCGTTTCAGGTAATAGAAAGAACTGAAACCGGTACCGAAATCATCCAGTGCGGCGCGTGCGCCGAGGTCCCGCATCTGCTGGATGAATGCAGCGGTGGCGTCAATGTTTTCCATCGCCACCTTTTCGCTGATTTCGAAAATCAGGCGGTTCCCCGGAACATCGGATGTGCGGATGATTTCGGCCATTTCGCGAACCCAGTTGGGATCAGCAATGGATGTCGCCGATACGTTAACGGCGTAACGCAACTGCGAGTTTGTACCCTGCTCGTGGATGTGGGTCAGCACGCGGGCGATGACCCGCAGGTCCAGAGCGGGTGCGAAACCCAGTGATTCAGCGGTGCCCATGAACTGTTGCGGGTCCGCCCAATCGCCGTTCTCGTCACGAATGCGCAGGAAAATCTCGTGGTGGATGGGTGCGCCGGTGCGGATATCCACGGCTGACTGCATGTAAAGCGCGATTTCATCCTGCTCGATTGCTTCAGTGATCAGGCGTGACCAGTGCGTGCGCCGGTGGTTGGCGCGCAGCGCATCGGAAGCAGGATTGAACAGCGCTACCCGGTTCCGGCCTTCGTCCTTGGCCTGATGGGTTGCCGCGTCAGTGGCTGCCAGCAGTGACGCCCAGTCGTTGCCGTGGAACGGATACATCGCAATGCCGATGGAGGCGGTGATGTTGGACACCACGCGGTTGCGGGCCATTTCCAGGCGGTAATTATGTACCGCGCCGAGCAATACCTCAGCGGTTGCCTGTGCGTCCTCTCTCAGTGCTTCCGGAAGATGCAGCACGAACTGGTCTTCGCCGACACGGAACAGGTCGCCGTTGCGGTTGCGTGCGACGCTGCGCAGCACTCCCGAGAGGCCAAGAACCAGTTGTTCGCCGGCGCCATGGCCAAAGACCGCATTGACGCGCTTGAAATGGTCCATGTCGACCATGATGATCGCGCCAACCTGGTTGCCGGTCAGGGCGATTTCGATATGTCGTTGCAGCGCGTTGCGGTTGGGCAGGTCGGTCAGTGCATCGTGCATGGCGACGTGTTCTGCACGGCGGATCGCGAGGTGCTGCTCTGTAACGTCGCGTGCTGTGCCGCGGATACCCAGCATCGAGCCTGTTTCGTCGCGCGTGACCCTTGCATTGATGCCGATCCAGCGGTCCTCTCCGCGCGCGGTCGTAAGGTGGGTGACGTGGTTCTGCACTTGGCCGTTGCGCCGCAGTGTCGACAGGAAGCGGCGGTTCGGGACATGTGAACCGTTGGTTTCAAAACTGAAAAAGCAACGCCCGATCAGATCGGGGGGCGCCAGCCCGAAGATGTCGTGGGCGGCGGCGTTGAGGTAAGTGAAGCGGCCTTCAGCATCGGTCTGCCAGATCAGGTCGTGTGAAGTTTCAACAAGGTCGCGATAACGCCCCTCACTTTCGATCAGCAACTGGATGATTCGCCGCTTTTCCGCCAGCGTGCGCTTGACGCTGGCCAGCTCGCGTGAAGTTTTCTCGGCAAAACCGCCGCCATTGGCCCGCACCAGCCGGTCAACGAATTCCTTTGGATAGCGCCGATGGCCGCCTTCGGTGCGCAGCGCACTCAGGATTCCCTGTTCATCCCAGCGTCGCAGCTTTTGGGCGGAAATGCCCAGCAGCTGTGATGTTTGCTCTATCGTGTATGAGTGTTCAAGTTCGGACATGAATCTGACTTTCTTAAGCGCTTGCGAGGATAAGGCCGGTCCCTGCAGAGCAGTCTAGCAGAGCAGGAAAGACCGTGTTTTCTGTTGAATTCCGGGTTTTCAGTGGATGACAGCCGGTTCCTGGAGGCAGTTTTGCCGGGATACCAGCCGCTGCATCAGCTTGAGGTCACGGGGATTCAGTCGCAGTGCCGCATCCACCCAGACATCAACAATGTCTTCCAGCTCTTCATAGGTGATCTGATGGACCCGGCGGCGCACGGCGGCGAGTGCCGCAAGGCCGTTGCGTGAACGTGAACGCTGCTTGATCAGTGCGTTGACTGCGGTTTCGCCTTCGCCATCCTCTGCCACCACATCAATGACGCCCAATTCGCGCATTTCGTCAGCCGTGTAGATCTTGCCTGACGAGATGATGTCCTCTGCCTTGCGCTGGCCAACCTTGCGGTCCAGGAAGGAATAGGCACCCATCCCCGGGAACAGATTGAACAGGATTTCCGGGAAACCGAAGCGCGAGC